>Ga0315321_10000195_pt1 | contig 41573 bp, 30 predicted proteins | sample M180m21515metaG_FD_203464 | JGI IMG/M metagenome (GOLD analysis project Ga0315321, IMG submission 203464) | Ammonia-oxidizing marine archaeal communities from Monterey Bay, California, United States - M1 80m 21515 | ecosystem: Environmental > Aquatic > Marine > Intertidal zone | place: USA... | reverse complement strand
TCGAGCCGGTAGCAATCTTCAACCGGTGCAATGCTGCCCGCGATTTGGTGGTGGCTGGGTGCCGCTTTTTGTGCCAGAGCAACCGCTGCCAGTGTCCGTTCACGCCACCGATGACCACTTGCTCTTCGGTTGGTTCGAAAGGTATTGGCGGTATGCACTGATGAACCAACCTGGGCGTAGTCCCGGTGGATGGTGGTGATCATTTCCGGTGCAGTCTCGATTGCCTCGGCGCTCCAACAATCGTGTGCTGGTGGGACGCCTCGGGCTTCGAGTTCGGTGCCCAGCGGTCCATCGAGCAACGTGATCATTATGTTGCCGCTGCGACCAAGTTTGCTGCCATTTGTTTGGCACCCTTGAGGTCAAGTTTTCCCGTTCCCAGCATTGGGATTTCATCGATCTCGATAAAACTGTCCTGCGAGGGGATAAACAGATTGGGCAGGCCGGCTTCACTGAGTACTTTTCGTATTTCGGTGAGGTCTTTTTCTGTTTTCCGATGCAGCACAATCAGACGCTCACCCTTCTTGGCATCGGGCACAGCGGTCACGCACAAGCGAACTTCCTCATCGTCAGAGCCTTCTTGGAACGCTTTTCCGAGTTCTTCTTCGACACGCACATGCGGAACCATTTCGCCTCCGATCTTGGAAAATCGACTCAGGCGTCCGGTGATATGAATGAAACCCTGTGGGTCAATATGGGCAATGTCACCGGTGACGTACCATCCATTTTGAATGGTGTCACGGGTCAGGTCGTCGCGGTTCGCGTAGCCCTTCATCACATTTGGGCCTGAGATCAACAGCATGCCATCTTCGTTTGTGTCCAGTTCATCATCCGTATCGGGAGTCACAACTCGCGTTGAGACGCCTGGCAGGGGACGCCCCACAGATCCTTCGACCCGGTCGGGTTGGAACTTTGCCGGTGAGCGTGAGGGAGGAATGTTCACCGATACCAGTGGGCTTAACTCCGTTGCACCATATCCCTCGACAGGTCGTACACCAAACTTTTCCTCGAAAGCTACGAAGAGTTCGCTTGGCATCTTTTCCGCACCAACCACTACAACATCGAGTTTTGAGAATTGTTCAGGTTTGACTCGCCGCACATAGCCACGCAGGAACGTCGGTGTACCCAGCAACACGGTGACTCCATATTTTTGCGATAACTTTCCGACCTGCTTGGAATCCAACGGATTGAAGTGGTAAACACCACAGGGTCCGAGGGTTTGGACAGCCCACAGTGTCACCGAGTAACCAAAGGAGTGAAAAAATGGCAGGATGCCGAGGACAGTATCCTTCTCATTCAAACGCACCGAGCGATCAATGGCGTCGACGTTGTGGCTGATATTGGCGTTGCTCAACAGAACACCCTTGGGCATGCCGGTTGAACCACTTGTGAAAATGACTGTCAATAAGTCGTCTGCTTTGATTTTGTTTAGACCCAGCAGAAGGTCAAGCAATGCGGCCGGGATCAAATAGGCTTGGATGAATGCGATCGCTTTGTCCAGAACGGTGACCTTGTCACGCAACGTGTCCAGCATCACCATGTCAGCGTCAATTTCGAGGCCGGTCTTGCTGATGAATTTCTCGGTTGAAAGGACATGTTTGACACCAACCTCCTTGATGCAGTGATTCACCACATCACTGCTGACGGTGTAATTCAGGTTTGCCGCAACTTTGCGATCCAGAGCTAAAGCCACATTGACAGCCACGCCGCCTACGCTGGGCGGTAGCAGTACGCCTACAAATTGTTCGTCGTCCCCAAACACTTCACGACGCAAGACGCGACGAAGAGCGAAGACTCGTACCAACATTGATCGACCACTCGCTTCCTGCCCCAGTGAGTCAGCGGCTTGCAATGATTTCCATCGCTTTCTCCATACGCGGATGATGCGTTTGGCGAGAATTGGGAATTCGCCGCGATTGTGAATTGTTGCTTGGGCACCGAGTGCCAGAACTGTGGAACGTACCTGTGCAAGCGGGGTCTCCGCTGAGAGTGGCTTGCCGATGTGAAGCGTTAGTCTACGGCGGAATTTGTCAGGCCATTTGAAGAATAGTTTTCCACCGGAGTGACTGAAAATACTGCCCCACATTCCTTCCATGTAGATGGGAAGAATGGAACCGTCTGTGCCTTTGAGCATTTTCTGGTAGCCAGGCTTGAACGTTTGCAGTTGGCCTGTCCGAGTGAGTGTGCCTTCCGGAAAAATGCCGATCAGGTCACCTGACTTCACGCCTTCTCTTCCTGCCTTCAACGCTCGCCCGATGGACTTGGGATTCGCTGCCATGAAAATGGTATCGAAACTCCCTGCCAGGAACTTGAGGACCGGGTTCTTGAAATTGCCACCATCAACCACGAAACGGACATTGCGAGGCATGATCCACAACAACAAAACTCCGTCGATCCACGAAACGTGATTGCTGACAACTACGCAACCCTGATCTTTCGGGATGTTTTCGAGGCCAACGACCTGCTTGCGGTACAGCACCGAAAGCAGCACTGCAATTGGCAGGCGAATGGTGAATCTGGGGGCCAGAAGAAGCATCAAGCCCAGTGTCACGATACCAATGACCACGACCGAGAGAAAAATTTGCCAACCGTCCACGCGAGAATCCTAATGCGGGGTGAAACTAAAGTGATGGTTGCGAATAGACTAACGGAAACAGGATTGCAGTACGACTCGAGTTCCATCCGTAAATGCGTCATTCAGTAGCCATGGTGTTGGCTTTTTATGCCTGTGTCCGTAATTCTGAACTCCATCGATAGCGAATTGCTTCGAGCAACAGAGCCTGTTATTTCCAATTCAATGTGACCGCCTGTTGAAAATCATGCGTTTTCAGAGAGGTCGTGGTTAGCTTGAGTGGCGAGATTAGGCTTGAGTATTGCAACGAATACATGTTTTTCGCTTACTTTGCGAAAAGTTGTGACATGTCAGCAAATGCCTTGAATTCGAGGGCGTTGCCCGATGGATCGAGGAAGAACATCGTTGCCTGTTCACCAACTTGCCCCTCAAAGCGGATGTAGGGTTCAATTTTGAATTCTACCTTCGCTGCAACCAATCGATCTCTCAGAGATCGCCAGTCATCCAGCGTCAAGATCACACCAAAGTGTGGAACCGGGACTGCATGGCCATCCACTTCGTTGTGATGCGTGGAAGCGGTGAGGTTCGAATCAAGGTGGGTCACGACTTGGTGACCGTACATATCAAAGTCAATCCACTCCTCACTACTGCGACCTTCCGGTAACCCCATGAGTCCTCCATAGAAATCCCTTGCTTCGGGAATGTCTCGGACGGGGAATGCAAGATGAAACGGTTGGATGGACATCGGTTATCATCACAGAGAGAGTGGGTAGTAAATCGGCTGCCAGCAAGACTACCATTTTTCGTGCTCTCGATTTCGCTCAACTGCAGGCAGCAGTACGTGAAATCATGGTTTTCAAAATCCGCCTGTGTAAATCGTCACCCCTTTTAATCAACCCATGGTTGCAATGAATCAACAATACCGAATCACGCTGATTGATTGTCGGCAGTCTTGGCTTTCTTGGGTCTGCGGCCTCTTCTTATTGGTTCTTTCGGCCAGTTGCCTGAACGCAGAACGGCCTTCGATATCGAAGAATGATTGGCCGTGGTGGCGTGGTCATTTACAGGACGGGGTTGCCGTCGGAGATCAACAACCTCCGATGCAATGGAGTCAAACGGAAAATGTGCGATGGCGTCTGCCGATCGAGGGGCGGGGACATGGTTCACCAACGGTCTTCGGTGACCAGGTTTTGATCGCAACTGCCAATCTTGCCAAGCAGGAACAGTCGGTTGTCAGTATCGATCGGGAAACCGGCGTGTTGAATTGGCAGACAGTGATTCACGCGGGAGGATTTGCTAACAGGAGCAGGAGCAAACTTAATAGTAAAGCATCACTTGCATCTTCGTCCATTGCGACTGACGGTGAAAAACTATTTGTCAATTTCATGAATGACAACGCGTTATGGACCACGGCACTCGATTTGAAAGGTGAGGTTGTCTGGCAGAAACGGATTTCAGATTACGTTTTACATCAGGGTTATGGTGCATCGCCCGCTATCTTTGGTTCGCTGGTGATCGTCACGGCTGACAACAAGAGTGGCGGTGTCGTGGCAGGGTTGGATCGTGATACCGGCAAAGTGATGTGGCGACGGGACCGACCGTCCAAGCCCAATTACGCATCACCTGTGATTCTCAAAGCGGCAGGTCGCGATCAGTTGATCTTGAGCGGGTGTGACTTGGTCACGAGTCTTGATCCGTTGACGGGAGAACAACTATGGGAAATTGAAGGGGCAACGACAGAATGTGTGACCAGCGCAGTGACGGATGGAGATCATGTTTTTACCAGCGGTGGCTATCCGACCAATCATGTGTCGGCGGTCAAGGCAGATGGTTCGGGCAAGATCGTTTGGCAGAATAAAAGTCGTGTTTACGTTCCCTCGATGCTCCAGCGTGATGGCTATTTATATGCCACACTTGATGCCGGCATTGCCGCCTGCTTTCGTTGCAGCGATGGAAACGAAATGTGGAAATCAAGGTTGGGTGGAACCTTCAGCAGTTCACCTGTCATGGTGGGTGATCTGATTTACGCAGCAAATGAGGAAGGCCAGGCATTTGTGTTCAAGGCAAGTCCTGATGCATTTCAAAAAGTTGCCGAGAACAAACTTGGTGACAGTGTTTTCGCCACCCCGGCGATTTGCGGCGGGCGTATTTATATACGTGTCGCGCACATCGAGGATGATGTGCGTCAGGAATATGTGTACTGTCTGGGAGAATGAACTGACCAGCAGGTACCACAGGTTTGCATCCCTGCCCTGTGTCAGCGTTGCCCCATCGCAGTTTTGGAAGAATTGGTGAGCAACATGACTCGACTTGCAGTATCTGGAACTCCTTTTGTTATGCTTTCGATCAACTGAGCAGTACTGACACGTTGCACAGGCATTGCTACTCGTTGCATCACATAGTTTGGCTCACGATTAACGTTTTTTCAGTTTGGTTCTAGCAGGTTTTCAAATTTGGATATTTCAACCCGCCTGAAGGCAGTTGCTTCACGATTGATCGATCAGGATCAGGCCCATGTGATTGTTCCTCCCCAGCGAGCCGGGACCGGGCACTGGTACGGTGGAGGCAATATGGTGCAAGATCAGCAGGGAACATTGTGGCTAACCGGCAGGTTTCGCAATCAGGGTGATTCAAGAACCGGTTTGGGAGCAGGCGAGCGTGGTCTCGAACTCGCGATTTATCGCTCCGATGACAATGCTCAGACCTTTCAGCAAGTGCTCAGTTTGTCCAAGGCAGATTTGAATGTTGGCTCAAGAGAAGTGTTGTCGATCGAGGGAACAGCGTTGCGATTGATCGACGGTCGCGTCGAACTTTTTGTTTCGACTGAAAAACAGGGCATCGGTTATCCGGCAGAACTGCATTCCCATCTGAAGCCGGGAACTGGTGTGTGGACAATCGATCGCCTGGCCGCCGATTCGATTGCACAGCTTTCAGATGCGGTTGTGGAAACCATCCTTGAAACGGATGATCCGCGATTCCTTCACATGAAAGATCCCTTCTTGGGTACACATGGTGGTGCTGACTGTCTTTTGTTTTGCACTCACCCATTTTGCTGGACCAGTTCCAATACGGGATACATCGTGTTGGATGACAAGACGCTGAATGTCCAGGATGCCAATCTGACCTTTTTCCCACGTGGTTTTACGTGGGATGTAGCGATGACTCGTGGTACCGCGTTGGTTGCCTTGCCTGCTGTTGGTGCTTTGGAAGATCAGGACGTGCAACTTTTCTTTTATGACGGTGGTGAGTGCGTTCGAGATTTGGATCAACATGCAACTGCCGTGAAACGTCCCCGTGGCTACTCCTGCGAAGAACTGGGGGGAGTTGCCTACTGTCAGGATGGTGACCTGAATACGGTGCAGCGTTTGTCAGTCAACCATCCCCTGTTTATCAGTCCGCATGGAACGGGATGCAGTCGGTATGTGGATGTGCTTGCAACAGGGGGAAATTACATCGTGACATGGCAGCAGTCACAAGACGATGGTTCCCAGCCTCTGGTCATGAATGTGGTGCCGCGAGCTGAAATTGAAGCTCTTTTGAAAGACTGACAACGCGAGTCATGCGGTAACGATCTGATGCTGAACTCATGTGAGTGGCAGCACCCAGCGGTTGCGGCATGAGGCAGCAGTTGTACCAGCAGACAGCAAATTCATGGTAAGGGAGTGATGAACACTTCGGTAAAGATGAATTGTGTTCCCAGCCCTGTCAGTAAGGCAAGTTCCAAAAGAATGATCCATTGAGCGGGGGCAACCCTCATCATCTGGCCACCAATCAGTGCGACCATGGCAGCGGAAGCGATCGCGAATGGTAGCCATCCCGTCGACAGCAGGACCACGTATCCGCACAGTAGGACAAAGCAAATGAGTGCAATGTCGGGGCGTTTTTTGAAAGGTTCAGTTGCAACGACCACTGCTGCCGGTTCATCATGGTTTTTACGGAACAATGCTTCGAGTATGGACCACGATAAAAACAAAGCCAAAAGGATTACGACGTAGACCGTGAAATTTGGGAGAGATGACTCCTTTTGTTCTGCCACCGCTGTGAATTGTGCGATGGTGTCATCCAGACGTTCTTTTAAGCTCTGGTCACGATCGAATGTGGGGTCCATCCGCAGACGCGCCAGTTCTGCCAGAACAGTTTCATTTTGCATCGCCTGCTCAAGCACCTTGGCCCAGACATCCAGTATCTCTGGAGGTGTTTCTTTGGGAGCCCACCAGTAATTTGCGTTGGTGAGTACTACTGGGATTCCCATTTCAACAGTAGTTCGCACATCCGGGATTGACTCATGGCGTTCATTGCTCAGCAGCGCGATGGCGCGGATGTTTTCATCTGCTGGGGTACCTTCGACGCCGCGAAAGTCGAGGTACTCCGAGAGTGAGAAAATGCCAGCTTCCAAATGACCACCGAGGATCTTGCTGTAGCGATCTGCGCCACCACCGGCCGACACGATGCTCAGTTCTGATCCTGGAACTGCTTTCTGCAATTGCAGAGTTGTGAAGTAAGCGGGGGCTCCTTTATTCGCTCCGAAACGAATCGTATTCGGTTTGTCTTTTGCTGCCTGAAGAAGATCGACGATGTTTTTGATGGGTGAGTCGTCTCGAACCAGAATGACCATCGACATTTCACCGGTCATGGCGATTGGTGCGAAAGCCTCTGGACCGTAGTCAACTGTGTCGACAAGTTTTGCAGTGATGATCGCATTGTGATGACACAGAATCTTGTAGCCATCGGGGTCAGCATTCTTAACTTCGCGACTGCCGATCGTTCCGATCCCACCCGATAGATTGATGATGACCAGCGGCTGGTCCAGAAGTTGATCCTCTGAGATCCCCTTTTGCAGAATTCGGACAAAAGTATCACTGCCACCTCCGGCATCATAGGGAACCACGATGTGGATCGGACGATCGGGATACCCGCTGTCATTTGATTGCGAGCTGGCGTTAAGAACCTGCCAGCCAACCAAAATTGCGATTGCTGTGACTGCGGCAACGTGCCAAGGGATGTGCCGGGGCAGTGACTGGTTTTTCATTTGATCGTCTCCTGTGAGGATCCGAGTCGCGTTTTCAGCAGGGGAATCAATAGCATCACGACTGCGATCAGAATGAATAGCAATGAGAGAGGCTGAGTCACGATTGGCAGGAAACTGCCGTTCGAGGCTTGCAGTCCGAGGCTCAGATTTTCCTCTGCGATCGGACCCAGCACGAATCCAATGATAAATGGTGCCAGAGGAACCTTGACTGTTTCAAGCAGGAAGCCCAGCACACCGAATCCCAACATGACCCAGACATCAAACAAGCGGTTGGAAAGTGCGAATGATCCAATCACGCAAAAGCAGAGGATGACTGGCAGCAGATACGGTCTCGGGATATGCACAACCTTTGCCAGCAGACGCATCGAAAAAAGCATGGTGGTAGCCATCACAAAGTTCGCGATTAGCATCGCGCCCATGATGGTGTAAACCATTTCCGGACTCTCACTGAATAATCGTGGTCCCGGTTGCAAACCGTGAATGACCAATGCGCCGAGCAGAACCGCTTCTACCACGCTGCCGGGCAAACCCATGGCAATCAGTGGAATCAGCGATCCACCAATGGTCGCATTATTGGCCGCCTCGGATGCAACCACGCCATCCTCGTGTCCCGTTCCGTATTTTTCTGGTGTCTTGGAAAGGCTTTTTGAAACGCTGTAAGCAGTGACCGACCCAATGTTGGCTCCGATTCCTGGCAGGATACCGATCCATGTTCCGATGACCGAAGAGCGAATCAGATTGATGCCATGTTTGAAGAAATCGGCAGCCCTCAGAAAGACACTTTCTTGGCCAAGTTCAATCGGCTTGGCTTTCTGTTGGATGTTCGTGATGTCTCGTAAAATTTGATTGACTGCGAACAAACCAATCAAGACGGGTAGTAACTGAAACCCATCATTGAGTTCAGTGATGCCAAAGGTCAGTCTAGCCTCACCGGTTGCGGCATTGATGCCCGGCATTGCAAGGAAGATGCCCAGGAAACCAGAGAGCAGCGACTTGGGGAGCGATTTACCACCAATGGTCGCGATCAGGACCAACGCCATCATCACGAGCGAAAAATACTCAAAGAAACCGAACTTGGATGAGAGTTTGGCGATAGGGCTGGTGAGTAGGACCAGAAATGCCCACGAGATCATGCCACCGACAAATGATGCCATGATCCCCAGTCCCAGTGCCCGGCCCGGCTTGCCTTGTTGGGCCATCGGGTAGCCGTCCAGCGTGGTGATGATCGAAGCTGGAGTCCCTGGCATTCTCAGCAGGGTCGCGGTGATCATTCCACCGCTGACCGCACCCACGTAAATACTGATCAGGAATGCCATTGATAGCAGTGGGTCGGCACCGTAGGTCAACGGCAGAACCAACGCAATCAACATCGTGCCAGTCAAACCGGGGACGGCGCCGACAAAGATTCCCAATGCGGTGCCGACAACGACCACAGCAAGTCCTGTAGGGCTGCTAAGAGCCTGGTATGCTGCATCAAGTCCCGGCAGAGCTGCTATCAAAGAAAAAGAGTTGATCACACGCGTGCCTGTTCGATGCCGTCCAGCGAGGCGAGAGCCTCACTGCGTTGGATGAGTAATCGTTGTACTTCGCCTGTGGCATCTTCGGGCATCACACGCGTGCCAGCGATGGCTGTTTGTTCAATTTGTTCAGGGCGACGAGCACCCACAATCGCACTGGTGACTTCGGAGCGACGTAAGACCCATGCGATAGCGATTTCGGCGACCGTCCAACCGAGCTTCGTGGCAATTTCCCTCAGGCCAGTCACAAAATCAAGATTGATTTCCAACTGGGGAGATTGGAATCTGGGGTCACGACTGCGGTGATCTTTTTCAGATAATTCGCGGGCGCGAGTGGCGTCAAAACTACCCGTCAACAAACCTTTGCCCATCGGGCTGTAGCAGACCACGCCAATGTTGTTTTGGCCACAAAAAGGCATGATCTCAGTTTCTACGTCAGCTGAAATCATGCTGTAAGGTGGTTGCAGTGAAGCGACAGGGTGGATGCTCTGCAATCGTTGCAGTTGAGAAACGTCGTGATTCGAAACACCGATATGCCGAACCTTGCCTTGCTTTTTTAAATCGACGAGCGTCTCCCAGCCCTCTTCTATTTCTTCGTCTGGTTGTGGCCAGTGCATTTGATAAAGGTCGATGCAATCGATTTGTAGTCGTTTCAGGCTGGCTTCACATTCTGCAATCACGCTGTCTCGCTGCAGTGACTTTCCAATCTGACCGTTCCCTGCATTGGTGCGACCACATTTTGTCGCAATGAGCGGGCGATCATTGGCAGAGATTTCAGCAACAGCTCTACCCACAAGCGTCTCGCTTTTTCCCAGTCCGTAAACAGCAGCTGTGTCGATCCAGTTCACGCCCACGTCCACGGCTCGCTTGATTGCTGCGATTGCCTGGTCATCATCCTGGTCACCCCATCCGAATGCCCAGTCGCCCCCACCGATCGCCCATGTGCCTAGGCCAACCACGCTGAGGTTCAGGTCCGTGTTTCCCAGAAGTCGTTTCTGCATTCAAATTTTCCTGATGAATCGATTTGGACTGTCGTGCTGTTGTTGTCGGAGCCAGATATCTTACTGTGCGAACCAATGGTCTGCGACTGATGGCGATGAATATGAAATGACCACGTTCATTTTACTTTGCCTTGATTTTGTAGCATGGAATTGATTTATCGCGCAAGCTTGATGGATACTTTGGCTGTTCGCCTCGGTGATGCAGTCACTGTCCGTTGCAATTGTTATCGAGAGCATGAGCACGAAGTAATCGTCTGTGCAACCGATGGTGATCGCCGGGAAACGAACACCCAACAACGAAAATGCAGGCGAAATTTTGCGTCATGAACGGTTCAGCCGCTTCTTGATTTTCTCGATTCGCTGACGTAACTCCGATTCAAATCCACGGTCGACCGGTTGATAGTACGTACGGTCAACCCCCAAGTATTCCTGAGCGGCAACTCCGTCCTCTGAGTTGTGTGAATATTGATAGCCCTCACCGTGTCCCAGATTGGCGGCACCCTCGTAGTGTGAGTCACGCAGGTGCTTGGGCACTGGTACGATCTCGTTTTCGCGAACGTCCCGACGTGCTTGGGTAATCGCGGCGTTTGCTGCATTGCTTTTGGGGGCTAAGGCCAGGTAAGCGACTGTCTGGCTGAGTGTATGTTGACATTCGGGTAAGCCAATGAACTCACAGGCCTGCATGGCTGACACTGCGATCCCAAGTGCTTGAGGATCTGCGTTTCCAATGTCTTCGCTGGCCAATATCACCAAGCGTCGGCAGAGAAAGCGAATGTCTTCGCCTCCCTCTAACATCCGCGCTAGCCAATAGAGACTTGCATCAACGTCACTGCCTCGCATGCTTTTGATTAAGGCGCTGGCTAAATCGTAATGATCATCACCGCTGCCATCGTATCCTCCCATCCGACTGCCGAGGGTTTCGATTGCAATCTCACGCGTCACACCAGCGGAGTCGGCTTGGCAACTCAGGACGGCAACTTCCAACGCTGACAGAGCTCTTCTTGCATCGCCTTCGCTTGCCGAGGCAAGGTAGTCGATGGCATCGTCGTCTACCTTGATCTGCCGCTCTCCGAGCCCACGATCGTGATCGCCGATGGCACGCTCAAGTAGCTGCCGGATGTCGTCAGGTTTCAATGCTTCAAGCTGGAACAGTTGACTCCGACTTAACAACGCACCATTGACTGCAAAATAAGGATTGCTGGTGGTTGCCCCAATCAGCGATACGACTCCAGCTTCGACATCAGGTAAGAGAGCATCCTGTTGGCTCTTGCTGAAACGGTGGATCTCGTCAATGAACAGCAGCGGTCTGGAACCACCGCTGGCGATTGTGTCGGTCGCCCACGCGAGCACTTCCCGGACATCTTTGACGCCGCTTGACACCGCGCTGAGGGTACGCAGTTCACTGCCCGTTTCGGTTGCCAAAAGACGAGCGAGTGTTGTTTTTCCTGTACCAGGAGGCCCCGAAAGGATGATGGAACCCAGTCGACCCGCATCGATCATTCGCCGCAGCAGTTTGCCCTCACCCAGTACATGCTGCTGACCGATGAATTCGCTCAAACGCTGGGGCCGCATTCTCGCCGCCAAAGGTTGCGCGCAATCCAGATTATCGTCTTCTGCGTCTGCAAAAAGTGATTGCGTATGATTCACATCGGCTCCACGACAGGAAAGCACCCGAGCAGGGTTTCTAAAATCAAGCACCCGAGCAGGGTTTCTAAAATCAAGCACTGAGCAGGGTTTCTAAAATCAAGCACTGAGCAGGGTTTCTGGGATCACCGGATTGACCACTGGACACAAGAACATTTTTCGTGCTTGCTTCCATCGGTCACGACCTCGCTGAGGTGCAACGTATGTCCGTTAGCCTAACGCAATCCGTGTCCCAGCAGGAACCGGGAGAGAAGGTTGTGCAGGTAAATGCTTGTCGCCGTGAATGCATATACCTGTGTGCTGTGTGCAAACGCTGCAATACGCGTTTCTGATTTGAGGGGGCTCAGTGTCTGATATCTCGGCACGGGGTCACGGTTTGTGCGTTTTGGGGCATGTGCCGGCAGTTTCTGTCGAGCTTTTGCTCTGCATCTGCTGCAGTCGGCGAATCAGCCAGGGCAGAGGTGGTTCGGGAACGTCTGGGCAAGGCTCCGCAGCTTTGCTGGGGGACGGAGGGGGCTGTGCATCACGCTGTTCTTCAGTCATCACGCTGTTCCCTACTCCTATCGGAGTGTTTTGCTGAACCGGTGGCATGCTTGTCCGCGAGTCGCGGGTGATGACTTGCTGGACACACGGGTGAGAAGCCTCAGACGTTGGTCAAGTTCCCCCGTCTGGTGACGAATAAACGATTTTGCACCCAAACGCATGACAACTTTGCAGTTCGTTGTTGTCACCTGTCTGGGTTGAGCCCGATCAGAACGCCTGGTTTTCCCGATGCGCAGGTACCTGCAAGGGTTGCACTTCTCTTGGTATGCTCGATTCCATGAGCACATTTTCCATCTATCGACTCGACCACCTAAGTGTGGTTGAGGTATCTGGCGCTGATTCGAGCACGATCCTCCATAATTTGACGACAAACGAGGTGCGGTCGTTGGGCGACGGTGAGGGAAGAGAAACTTTCGTCACGGACGTGCGAGGAAAGACATTGGGGCACGTTTGCCTTTTCAAGCATGGGCACGGTTTACGATTGGTGGGCCCGTCAGGGCAATCCGAGGCAATCTTCTCACACATTGATCGATATACCATCCGTGAGGACGCGACGGCTGAAATCCGAGATTCAGACCATGTTGGCTTCGTGATCACTCCCGAGTTGGCTGGTAAGTGCAGTCTTAACTGCACTGAGGAAACGTCACTGAAATCGTTGCCGTTTGAAAATGAAACATCGGGTGTGACGGTGCAAGGAGTTCGTTGGCTGGGCGAAAACAGTGTTCTGTTGTGCTTGCCAGTGGCAGACGCAGGTCGGGCACTCGAAATTTTGAGTTCACTTCTGCCTGCCGGTACTGAACTTCAGGATGCGGAGCTTCTGGACCTTGAAGTAGGAAGTGAAACCGCGTTCCATGAGGCACGCGTAGTGGCTGGCTTTCCCTGGTACGGCGTAGATCTTGATGATTCGAATTTGCCACAGGAAGCTGATCGCGATGCTCAAACCATTTCCTTTACCAAAGGTTGTTATCTGGGACAGGAAACAGTCGCTAGGTTGGATGCGATGGGGCAGGTGCAGAAGAAATTGGTGCGATGGGAAATCACAGGTGGGGTGCCAACGCCCAATACTTCCTTGTCTGCTGATGGAAAGAAGGTTGCTCGTCTGACCAGCATTGCCTCCACCGAGACGCACGGTGTGGTGGCGATTGGTTTTGCACGACGCAGTCATTTTGAAGCCGGTGCTTGTGCAGTCGGAATGATTGAATCAGATTCCGCCGAGGATTCTGAAACTGAAATTACCGGAACAGTTGTGTAGCTCTGGTAGGTCCGTTCGCGTGTGGTGGGTGTCTATTTCAGTGCAGGGTGACCCGGGCATCATCGACGATCACGTCGTGGTTGGGTAAAGACAGCTACTTGGTGAACGCAGCGAAGACGCGTTCTTTGCCTCGTCCGATCCAAAGGCAGACCGGTTGTTGACCACATTTTTGATATTTGCGTGTCAATTTTTCAGGACTGTGGTCCGTGCCTCTGACTTTGATAACCGCCGGATAAAAATCCCGTTGTCTCAGCTCTCGTCGAAGTTTTCGATCATCACAACTGCCTGACCAGAGAACTTCAGCGCTGACACCAATTTGGTCGGAAGTGGGTGGATTCGTGCCGGTCAAAAATCCTGAGGCCCGCCCCAAAATACTCAGTTGATTTTCAATCGCGTAGGCCTCTGTCAGGCCTGCGGCACGAATTGCCGCGTCGGGATCGACGATCCAGTTCATTGGTTTGTCAGTGATGGGGGCACGTTGTGTCACGAGTTCCGGACTTGCAATGAACCAATGAGCGGTACCATCTGATTTGACAGCGACAGCGGATCGACCTGCGGCAGGGAGCTCGCTGTTGGACAGCACGCCACCCCAAAGTAGGGTTTGTTCACGTACTGATCCGGTTAGCGATATCCAGCAGCGGTGTGAATCCGGCAGCTGTTCAACGTCGGGTTTGGCAGCGGGCGCGAGTTTGACGCACGCTCCGTTCGACCGGCCAATGATCTGGACCACTGACTGCCAGTCCGGTTGGTAATGTTCGGGTTTGCTTCTGCGAACCGCAGCCTTCTGGACAGTCGTGGCGTCTGCTTTTTTCGATTCAGGACGGCGGTCGGGGTCGATGTTGATCCAGCTGCTCGGTGGCAATTGCAAAAGCGTCACATCATTGCAGATGACCTTCGGTGTCGATTGTGACCGGTGCCTTGAATTTGCATCAACAACAAGCTCATTCCAATCAGCAGCGTCAGATTCGTTGACGTGATCGACGGCAAGATTTGCTGCCGCTAGTTCGGCGGTCAGTGGGTCAGCATCGACCGCAATGACTGGACCACGATTCTTGAGTTGCAGAGCGTCACCACCGTTACCGCAACAAAGATCAAATACGGGTTCATGGGCAAACCACTTCGATTTCAGTCTTGCCACCTGCCACGGTGTCGCCTGTTGAAACGACTTTTCTGTACCCCACCAAACACGCTGGGCCGCATCCGGTGCCTGAAGCTTACGCATCGCTTTGCGTTGCAGATTCGCAACGGTCGTCACAAAACCGGCAAGTTCGGGGCTGATTTGTGTGCGAATCGTGCTTTGAAGTTCGAAAGCGTCTTTACTGCCGGAGTTAATAGCCTGGATCGCTTGCTCGCAGAGATTGCGATTCCTGAGGATGCCAGCCGATCCGATTAAATGCCCTGTCGTCATGATGCCGATTGTACGTGATTCTCACGTCGTACCAAGCACAGCGCCACCGGGGAATATTCGCATCCGGAGAACATTGAGGGACGATGAAACTAACAGTCCGTCTGTATGCATTGCCGTCGGCTTTGCTTTGTACCTCTTAGCATTCGTTCTCATGTACAACCATATTCGAAACGCTGCCATTCTTGTGACTGCCACCGGTGGTTCTTATTTCGCAACGCAGACTGACTGGGGGCATGATGCAATCAACGATGTCACTCAAGTCGTTTCAGGTTATAACGCAGAACCATCGTCGGAAAATGGGTATGCTGGGCATGCGCTGTACGAGATAGAAACCTTACGCAATTCGAACCCGAACCAGTATCGCTACGATGCTGTGATGGCGGCCAAATTGCAGGGGCGAACCGATGACTCGGGTGTTGCGCCCAGTCTGGTCGGTGGCAAAGTCAATGACTTGAGGGATGTGATGCGATTCGATATCACGCCCAATTGGGTGTTGCATCGTTTCTCTCGCGTCACAACCGTGCTGGCAGATACGAGACTAGAAGGCATGCGCGTACCGATCGTCACGGGTACCAAGCCAGATGATATCGCAGGGACCTTGAGTTACTACTTTGACGGAAATGGAAGTTTGCAAAGGGTTACCCTGCATGGTTTTACCGGTGACCCGCAGCGGTTGGTGTCAGTCATGAAGACACACTACGAAATGAACCGGGAACCGTCATTAGAAGCCGGTGTTTTCACCAAACGTTGGAATGGCGAGCCGGTGCACTTTCTCCGAATGACTCATGCTCCCATCGTTTATTCCGATGCTATTCATCAAAAATACACGCTATTCCTCGAACTAAATCAACCCAACCTTGCTTATGGAATCAGTCGCCAAGCCGAGCTGATTATCCAAGCTGATAAGGGCAGTGGGCGCTGGTAGACACGAGGCCCTCTGCAGGGGGGGTCTGATTTCGCCGGTTATCCGACGAGACGCTGTACCATTGATGTGCTTATTCCCGTTAGGATGTTAGATGGTCATTCTGCTAACCATTAACTCAGGAGCTGAGTTTGGTGGAGCGAAAGGTCTGGTTATCGTTTGCCTCTAGCTTTGGCTACACTCTTTGGGTGTTGCAGGGATGCGGCTGGCATCGGTTTCATTTCACGTCAATGATCTCGTACGGGAGACTATGCGATGGGAGTCGGATGGTACTACATGGCGAGCGGCTGGATACGTAAGAATCGACGAGTTGGGCCAATTAGCGAAGCGGATCTTCTCGGCCAGATTTCGAAAGGGAAAATTTCCCCTGAGACATTACTGCAGAGCAGCAAGACAAAAGATAAGTGGGTTCCGATGAATACGATTGGGCCGGCGATGAAACACTGGAAAAAACTTCATCCTGAAGAAGAGTAGTCTCGAGTAAAGAGGACGCGCGGCGATTGCAAGCCAGAAAGACCGCAGCTGATTACGCCGCGATTGCCGTGGCTCCCATACTGATCTTTCTGATGATCAGTAGCTTGGCCAATTTCCTGATTCTTGTCCTGTACCATGGCGGGTTCCAGTCGCGTTTGTCGTGGACGGTCATGTGTTTCACCATGGGCATCGTGGCGGTGGCGCGAATTGCTATCGAGCGAGATCGTGCTTACTCGTATGGCTACGCGGCAGCTCTGGGGTTGGCAACCCTGCTGGTCATGTCACGGCTCGTTGATTCACTTGTTTTTTGCATCTTCATTTTGTTTGTTGTGGGATACCTTGCTGATCTGATTGTTCGTGACTGCACACTGATCGATGATGATGTCGATGCAAGCGGAGAAGGGCTGATTGATTCTGGTCACCTGTTCTTGAAAAAACAGATTGAGGAATCAACTGGTGAACAGGACGATTCGAAAACGGAATCAAAACCTTCTGGATGCAAGACGTCACAGCCCGGACGGACCGTCATGTATTTGGCGTTGGCCGCCTTGCCGCTGTTCGGGATCGGGCAGTTCTTTTTGCGTAACGACACTGCTTCGTGGGCAAGCGCTAAATATCTTTTGGCGTTCTATCTGTTTGCCAGTTTGTCTTTGCTGGTCACCACAAGTTTCGTTGGATTGAGACGCTATCTTCGGCAACGTAAAGTGGAGATGCCAGCAGACGTGACCATTGCCTGGCTGAGCGCAGGTTTGGGGTTGATCGCTGCGGTGTTGTTGCTCGCTTATTTCGCCCCTATGCCCGGACACGCTCTGGCAACATTCGAGTTGCCAAAGATGTTTGACTCTCCGGGTAACACTTCTGCAAGTCGGTTCGGATGGGGAGATGAAGGTGCAGATCAAGGCAAGCCTGACGCACCGGGAACCACTAGTGATCCTGATGCTGATCGAAAAGACATTCAAGGATCCGTCAATAAAAAAGGAGGTGAGGCCGGAGGTAGTGGGGACGGAGACCGCAAAGACGGACCTGCAGGTACCCGTGATGGCGGAAAAAAGTCAGCAGGAAGTCAAAAAGGAAAATCGCAGAATTCAAGTGATCAGAATTCGGGCCAGCAATCCAAGTCAAATGATGATTCTCAAGGTGGAACGAAATCAGAGCAGCAAAGTCAGTCGCAACCACCTGATTCCGAGGCGGGAAAGTCGGATGCAAAAACGGAAAGTTCAAGTGATGCAGATTCCGGGAAGTCAGAATCCGGTGAGAGTGAATCTGGGAAGTCGGAATCTGGCGAGAGTGAATCTGGGAAGTCGGAATCCGGTGAGAGTGAATCTGGGAAGTCGGAATCCGGTGAGAGTGAATCCGGGAATTCGGAAGCAGGTGAGAGTGAAGCACGAGATGCGCGGTCTGCGGATCAAAGAGGATCGCAGCAATCCGACGAGCAATCTTCTTCAGACTCTCAATCAAGTTTAGGGGAAACGATCTCGAGTGCTGTTTCGTGGTTGGGTTCAGTGCTCAAGTTTCTGATCGTCATTGTGTTGGTGGGGATTGTTGGCGTTTTTCTCTATCGCAACTGGAATTTGATATGTCAGTGGTTTTCCAGTTTGTTTTCTGCCAGAGAAGACGATTCGGTTGAGTTAGAAGCGGCTCAGACGCGTCCTGATCTCGATTCACCCCCACGCCCCTTCTCGAGTTTTCGCAATCCGATAGGGCATGATCCAGACTTGCGACGCGTCATGATCATCACGTTTCAGGCGTTCGAGTCTTGGTCATGGGAAAGTGGAGTCATGAGGGGGAAAGAGGAAACGCCGTCTGAATTCACTCGCCGCGTTGCCAAGACGCTTCCTGATGCGTTTTCTGCCCAACTACCAACGCACGCAGCGCAGGTCGTCGAGGCGTACAACCGGATTGTTTTCGGACGGGGAAATGCAACACAGGGCGACGTGGTTGCTGCTGCTCATGTTTGGGATGTCATGAATTCAAGTTCTTGACGTTTGCAGTCGCTTGCTCCGTCTCAGTTACCCTTGGGTCAATCTGGGCATGGTTGCCCCACTCATTGATGGTCTTGAACGGCTAGTTCTGCGATGGACTCAAGCATTTCATCGAGTGCTTGTGCATCGCCATGCAGAGTCAATTCAATTTGTAGTGCGACCAGCCGTTTGCCACCCAGGCGATCTGTTTGAAGTTTGACTAGGTCTTTATGGGTGCAGACGATACAGGCAATGGCATCGCCGAGATTCTTTGCCCATTCACGCAGTGACGCGACTGTTTCCGGCGAGTAGGGATCGTGGTCAGGAAGGTGGCGGGCAGTTTGTACGGTGGCACCACATTGGCGTACGGTATTTTCGAATGCATCAGGGTTTCCGATGGCCGACAGTACACCCACATTCTGATGCTCGATAATTGCCAACGGAAGGAAGGAATCCGGGTATTCCAGCAATCCGATTGGAGTGTGGTCGCTGGCTAATGTTGGCACCTCTGCATTGTAGGCAGTAATGGTTTGTCGGATGGAATCGATTGTTGCTGGGGCGACGGCTTGGCAGCGTGTGATCAGCACCACATCAGCACGACTCAGGCTGTGCATTGATTCACGCAACAGTCCTCGTGGCAGTTGATAACCAAAGCCGAACGGGCAGGTGGCATCGATGACAACAATGTCGAGGTTTCGGTGCAGGCGTCGGTGTTGAAAGCCGTCATCCATCAGAACGATCTGAGCTTCGAGTTCTTCGACAGCTACTTGAGCGGCCGCCACACGATCTGGGTTTTGGATGTGGGGCACGTCTGGCAGGCGGGCGTGTAATTCCATCGCTTCGTCATTGGCGTCTGCGTCACCACGACCATAACCACGGCTGACGATTGCTACTCGCAGTCCCCGCTGGCGAAACCATTTGGCAAGAAGACAGACGATAGGTGTTTTTCCAGTGCCGCCTGTAGTTAGGTTACCCACACTGATCACAGGGACATCACATCGTTGAATATCAGCGACTTGTCGATCATAGTTCCGATTGCGTCGCCGCACGGCAATGGCGTAGGGGACGCTTGCCATGTGCAGAGCCGCCCTCATTGCAAGGGCAACGGGGTCTCGGCGTTTACCGCTCATGATCGATCGATGATCCATCGACGAATTTTACCTAGGAGTTGCGGCGACCGGGATCGATGAGGGAATTAGTGTCACTGCCCGGTTGGGTCAGTATTTCATCAGTACTTTGTGGATCAATGGATCGGCAGGTTTCAGTCAAGCGATCGGCTAATTCATCCAACGGGTTTTCCCATGTTTCAACGGTGGTTTCGATGGGTGGAACGTTTGCCATTTCATCCAACAGCAGAATCATTCTGAGGCAGTGCCGAAAAAGAATTCCTTCTTCTTTTTGAAGCTTGCGGGATGTGACGTACTTGTTGAAATCTCCACCAAATTCCATCAACTCTCCTACTATCCAGACGGGACGAACGTTGACGTTATGGACCCGTGGAAACTCATGCCGAAACATGCGAAGAACTTTTTCACCGATGGTGAGCGGCCAGACACGCGGTTCCTGAAACATCACTCTCCCAAAGCCGCGGTCGACGACTTCTTCTTCCTCTTCCTCCGATTTGGCACCTAGCTCTTCCGCCGTAGCCAAGCCGAGTTGCAGCAGTTGCGGGTCCAGTCGACTGGTTGCCAGCGTGCCAGGGGGCATCTCTTCGAGCGACGGCATGCGGGTGAATCGAGCAACCGTGCCGGGGACTTCCAAGACGCTTTCCAACGCGGCAATACGTTCCTGAGGATCAGCAATCGCTAGCTGGTCAGCCAAGTAGACACCGAACAGTGGGTTGATACTGCGCAGCTGAACCAGTCGATCCAGACGTTCGGTCGGATTGGCTGTGTCAGGTTTATAGTTCTCGACTTCATAGCCTCGACTCTCGATCAGAGCAGGGTCCTGATTGTCTTCCTGGGCCGATTGATTGTCTTCCGTACCCGGTGTGCGCATTTGGTCCAACAGGCCGCCAAACAGTCCTTCTGTTTTAACTGGTTCGTCCGGTTTGCTCTCTTTTTGTGCAGTTTTGGGAGCCGCAGCGATTGGTTTTGGATCGAGTTGGACATAACCGGCAGACCAGAGCGTGATCAACATGCGGTTCAGGTCACGCTGCGCTTCTTCGATTCCCTTCGGGGTCAATAAGCGTCGACCGACCATGTCTCGCAGAGGCTGCACGGCGGGGTCTTTGCTGAAGAAATACGCCAGCAGTCGCCAAGGCAAGCGGCCGCGACTGGCTAGATCGTCGGCTTCTGCTTGTTGCAGTTGCAGAAATTGTTGCTCATTCCAGTAAGTTTCACCAGAACGCCGTTTGGGCATTTTCTTCTTGAGTTGTTTTTTGGCCTTCATCAGGCCGGGGTCCTTGGTGTCCTCAGGAATCGAGTCGTACTTTTCACGCCAACGGTGAATCTTGACGTCATCCTCATGCGCTAAGGCAAACACATAGCCGCGGTCGTCGAATTGTGGCCGACCCGCTCGTCCAAAAATCTGTTGTGCTGCCGCTGTTTCGACTAGTTTCTTTTTGTCGCGTGGACCTTTCAGCAAACAAGGCAGTATCACGCTTCGGGCTGGTAGATTGATACCAGCAGCAAGCGTTTCGGTGCACACGCAGAACGCGAGTAGTTTCCTTTGAAATAACTCTTCCACGATGCGTCGGTAACGTGGCAGGATGCCAGCATGATGCACGCCAACGCCACGCATTAAAATTTGCTTGAGCTTCGGGCCGGCACCCTCGGACATCGCTGCCTGATTCAGATAGTCTGCCAATTCACTTTGACGCTGTTTGTCGATCAGCTTTTTTCCCTTGAGTAACTCTGCTGTGGTCCAGCACTGCGATCGGCTGAAACAGAACATCAAGCCAGGAGTGCGTCGTTCAACCTCATCTCCTGCAGCAAGTTTTTCGGAAACGTCAGCCAGTAACTCATCAGCGATCCATTCATACTGCAACGGAACTTTGCGTTCTGTGCCGACAACCAACTGAAGACGACGGTTATGGGCACGACTCAACCATGACGTGAATTCGAGCGAATTGCCAACGGTTGCACTGATCAGCAGCGTTCGGATGTGGGCTGGTAGGAGTCCGAGAGTCAATTCCCAGACAATTCCCCGCTCTCGGTCGTTGAACGAGTGAAATTCATCCATCACAACCGCCGAAACTTTGGCGAAGTCAAACGCATCTGGATTCAACAGGCGGTTCAACAAAATTTCTGCGACCACGACCAGGACAGGCGCGTCCGGATTCACGCTACGATTACCCGTGACCAAGCCAACACTGTCAGCCGAAAAGCCCCAGCGGACTGCAGATTGACGCAGTTCGTCCAGTTTTTGATCGGTCAAGGCGATCAGCGGTGTCGTGTAATACATCCGTTGACCCGTCCGCAAGGCCTCGTAAACGGCAGCCTCGGCAATTAGCGTCTTGCCGGTACCAGTCGGAGCACATACCAATACCCCTTGATCACCAGTGAAATACGCAAGCAGAGCCTCCTCTTGAACCGGGTAGGGATCGAAGGGCAATCGATCAAAGTACTCGGTGGCAAGCTCATCGCGGTCGGGTAGCTCGCTTGGCTGACTGGCGTTTGGTTGATCGTCGCTTGGCTTATTCATGACTGCACACTTATAACAGCCACAGGCGGATGGTGGCAGATGCAGCGACCATGTCTGGCATCCCGGCAACAAAAACACGTAATTTTGAGCAATCCGATGACCAATTTAAGACAGGACGCACTCGAAATCTGGAATGCAGGCGTTGATGCCGTCCGTGCGGAGGGCCTCGTGCACCGGGAGGTAGCCGTCGAGGATGATCGGTTGATCATTGGTGCACATCAGTGGAATCGTAGTGACTTTGATCGGGTTCTGGTCGTGGGGGCAGGAAAAGCAGGCACAGCCATGGTTCAGGGGTTGCTCGCATCCATCGGCGAGTGGCTGCCAGTTTCTGGGTGGGTCAATGTGCCAGAGGGGACTGAGGTTCCAAAAAACGATGACGCGAATGGCTTGGCTGGGGACGTGCATCTGCATCCCGCCAGGCCTGCCGGGATCAATGAACCGACTGCCGAAGGAGTGATCGGTACCGAGCAAATCATCCAGAAGGTCAGCAATGCCGGAAAACGAGATTTGTGTATCGCTTTGATTTCAGGAGGAGGTAGTGCCTTGATGCCGGCACCCATTGGTAGCATCACCTTGGCAGATAAAGTGGAAGTTACCAGGTTCTTAAGTGGTGCAGGGGCTGACATCACAGAACTCAATACGGTTCGTAAACATCTGAGTCGTGTCAAAGGCGGAGGGTTACTTGCTGCGTGCCAAGCTGCCGAGATGATTACTTTGGTGCTTTCAGACGTGCTGGGCGATCCCTTGGACTTGATTGCTTCCGGGCCAACCGTGGTCGATTCGTCTACCCCGGTACAAGCGTTTGAGGTCTTGCAAGCGTACGATCCTGAACAACGTTTGCCACAATCGGTGTACCGAGCATTGAGCCAAGAGAAAAATGGTCTGGAAGAACCACAGCAGATGCAAACAGAGGTATTCGGGAATTGTCGGCATACAACCGTCGTGATCGGCAACAACGCAGTGGCAGTCGATGAGGCTGGAATCGTTGCTGAACGACGAGGCTACAATCACGTCATGCAATCGGCTCGTCAATCAGAAGGAACGGCAGAAGACGTTGGACGTAAGCTGGCCGAAATGGCAATCCACATGTTGAGAGCTGACCCGACGATGCACCTCAATGATTGTCTGATCACAGGCGGTGAACCAACGGTCGCTTTGGTGCCCGAGGCGATTCGCGGCATCGGAGGTCGTAACCAGCAACTGATCCTCAGCGCGTACCAAACGTTGCTGGCGAGTGGTTTGTCGGAACGGGAGTGGGAAAGTCTTTGCTTGCTGGCCGGCGGAACAGATGGTGAAGATGGACCCACGGATGCTGCCGGAGCGATTCTTGATTCTGAAATTCACCAAAACGCGAGCAGGCAACAATTGAATGTCGACGATTATCTGTATCGAAACGACGCTTATCGTTTCTTTGAGCAGGCAGGCGGATTGCTCAAGACGGGGCCGACAGGAACGAATGTTTGTGATGTACGCGTGGTTGTGATCGCTCAAACGACGTGATGTTGGCAGATTGGAAGCATGGATCTGGCATTCACCCATTTCCACATTCATCTGGTTTTGCACCAACCGGGTGGTCGTCGTTCTCGCAGTCTCTTTGCATCAGAGAATCAGCGGAAAGACGCATTGTTAGCATCCAGCCTGCGATTCGTTGGGTTTTTCATGGTTTTGGGGCGTCAATTGTCCATCAGACGGTGGGAACATCGCTCTTCGTTGGATCGCGTCGATTCTCTAGAATGCCAGCGGTCACTCCATTGGAAGGAAGATGCGATGAGTTTTCAGATACGTTTTTTGGTGGGTTCTTGTTTTCTGTTCCTGGTCATTTACGGTTTTTACAACGCCCAAGGAGATCCGCCGAAGGTTTTGCAGTTGCCTAATGTTGAACTGGCACCCGTTCCGATGCCCGAACCAGACGGGCAGGTAGAACAGGAGGACTCTCAGGCGTTTCAGGCCATTCGTGCTGCGGTTGAGGGTAAGTTGCCGGAAAAAGCAGTCAATGACCCGATTCTGGGTGATGTGATGCAGGCGATTGCTGAGCGTCACCGTGAGTTGGGGCTGGACTTGGATTGGGATCAGGAAGCGGGGCCGACTAGCACGACTGAGGGTGTGGCACCAGGCGGAGCCCAGCGGGCGCAAATTACCGCGAATGCGAAGGCCGCGGAACAACTTCTCAAAGCGAGTCGCTTATTGGAAAATGTATCGAAAATTACCGGTGAAACAGCGGGCTCGTCCCGCACGGATTTAGTGAACCGGATGAGGGCAGAGGCAGTAAAGTTATTATCCGAGTAGACTTGTACTACATCTGACTCTTGAACTCCGGCCCTTCAACTCTGACCCAACAAACTCTCTTGGTCCGAAAGCCTACATTGAAATTGAAGAGCCCGGCGGGGATCGCTGGGGTCGTGTTGCTTTTGTTGGCCGGGGGTGTCTTTGCCGACTACTGGTCGGCCGTGCCAGAGGACGTTGAGCGTCGCTTCGTTGGACGATCAACGTGCGTGGATTGTCATCAGAAGGAAGCTGAAGCTTTCCGCGGTTCAGATCACGACCTGGCCATGGACCACGCCACCGATGCTTCTGTCCTCGGTGATTTTGATGACGCGACGTTCGAGCATGATGGGCTGGTAAATCGTATGTATCGCGATGGTGAACGATTCATGGTTTATACCGAAGGCGAAGACGGAGAAATGCAGGATTTCGAAGTCAAGTATGTTTTCGGGTTCTCGCCGTTGCAGCAATACATGGTCGAATTTGATCGACCCGCAGACATGCCACCCACTGAGGTCGCCCGCGTGCAGGTTTTAAGAATCACATGGGACACCCTTGAAGAAAAATGGTTTTACCTGCGTCCGCCAGATGTCCCGGAAAAGTTAGAGCCCGATGACCCATTGCACTGGACTGGAGTCGCTCAACGGTGGCAAACGATGTGCGCTGACTGTCATTCAACCAACCTGAAGCGAAATTTTGATCCGGCTGAGCAGGCTTACCACACGACGTTCTCCGAAATTGACGTCAGTTGTGAAGCTTGTCACGGTCCCGGCAGTTTGCATCTTGAACTCGCGAACAGCAAATCTCTGTTCTGGGACCGCAGGCATGGTTACGGTTTGGCAAAGCTAAAAGGTGAAAATGCTGAACCACAATTGCAGACTTGTGCCCCCTGCCATAGTCGCCGAGGCGTCTTGTCCAATGGCTTTCATGGCGGTGACGAGTTCTGTGATTTTTATAATCTCGAATTGCTTCGTGACGATACCTATTTTGCCGATGGGCAAATCAAAGACGAAGTCTATGTGTATGGTTCATTCATACAAAGCAAAATGTATCACAAGGGAATTCGATGTACGGATTGCCATGACCCACACTCGCTGAAGTTGAAATCGCCTGGTAACCAGACTTGCACCTCTTGTCACCAGCATGCCGCTGGGAAATATGATACTCCTTCCCATCATCAACACGTCCCTGGGACAGCCGGTGCGATGTGTGTCAACTGTCACATGCCACATCGCACTTACATGGACGTCGATAAGCGACGGGATCATTCACTGCGTGTGCCCCGTCCTGACCTTTCTGTTGAATTGGGAACGCCGAATGCTTGCAGCGGTTGCCATGTGAAAGATCAACTGGCATCGATTGACCAAGAAAAGCAACCCAGGCTGCTCGAGTATGCAGACTGGCTCGAAGCAGCTGAAGCAGGCGATGAGCAAATTGCGGACGCAATCAAAAAAACAGACGCATGGTGTGATGCTGCGTGCGAAAAGTGGTACGGCGAAAACCGGAAGCAACCCAAGCATTTCAGTGAGGCAATCGTCGCGTTTCGTAGGGGTGAGCCCGGCGCTGTTAACGATCTGCTTCGAGTCGCAACGCAACCGGAGGAATTAACGCCGGTGCTGGCGAGGGCTTCAGCGCTTGGTGAATTGGCTGCTGCAGGCGTCGGAAATGTAACAGCAAAGGCCAGCAAGTTGGTCAATGATACCGACGAACACCCCATTGTCAGGGCAGCAGCGATAGGCCTGTTCATGGGGGCATCGCCAAACGTGGTTCGCCGATCTTTGATGCGGCATGTTGATGATGAATCCAGATTGGTACGCATTGAGGCAGCGCGTCTGCTGGTAGCTTCTGGCGTCTACCCATCCATGAGTTCAAATGAACGCCTTCGGGTGGATAATGCACTGGCAGAAGTCAAAGATTCATTGATGGTCGCCTCTGATCGAGCTGGTGCGCACATGGGGTGGGCCATGCTTTGCGAGGGAAGAGGACGTTATCAAGACGCCATCGAAGCGTATGAGACCGCCATTCGTACCGAGCCGAACATGACAGGCCCTCGGACCAATTTGGCCTCGATGCTGGAACGCGTGCTGCAGCAGTCTGGCCCTCAGCAACGAGAAGCCCTGATGCAGCGGATCGAACAACTCAGGAACGAAGAATTACCATTGATAGCCAGAGATGCTGCACTCGCTCCGGAAAATGCTGGGATTCAATATCGTTATGGATTGGCTCTTTATCTGGCTGGCAAAATCGATCAAGCGCTTGAGCAGCTTGAGCTGGCAGTAAAATTGGCGCCGGATGTTGCTGATTTCCGGCAGGCGAGAGACTTGTTGATGCAACGTATCAACCAGGATTCTCAGCAAAACAGCCCCAGCTCTCAGCAAAACAGCCCCGCGCCTCAGACGAATCCTGCTGGCGTGAAATCAGGAAGTGATTAGGCTACCGCCCTGCCGTTCCATTTTGAACGGCTTGCGAGAACGCGTCATTGCTTTCCGTGTTATTGCGTCCCTAAGCCTGAGTGATCAATGACCATTCCTGTGACAGGACAGCACCAACGACCGGTATGGTATCCAGTTCGTCATCCTTTTATACAAACAGGGAATCAAGCATGCTTCACGCGGTGGTCATGGCAGGTGGAAGCGGAACCCGATTCTGGCCAGCTAGCAGAAAATTGGTACCCAAGCAGTTGTTGTCGTTGTCTGGCGACCGAAGTATGTTGCAGGCAACCATCGATCGGCTGGGAAACTTGGTGCCAGCAGAGCGGCAATTGATTGTCACCAATGAAATCTTGAGTGATGCTGTTAGGCAGCAGTTACCTGAGTTGCCTGAGCAGAACGTGGTAGGTGAACCGTGCAAGCGTGATACAGCACCTTGCGTTGGTCTGGCCGCTGCGATGGTGGCTAAGGTTGACCCGGAAGGAACCATGGTGGTGATGCCCTCGGATCATGTGATCACGGATCATGAAAAGTTCCAGCAAGCGATCAAAGCCGGAAGCGTACTGATTGATCAGGATCCAACTCGGATCGTTACGTTCGGAATTCCACCGAGTTATCCCGCTGAGTCTTTTGGATACATCCAGAGAGCCGGTCAAATCGACGGAGTGGCAATTCCTGCGTTTCAGGTTGAGAAGTTCCGGGAAAAACCAGATAGGGCAACTGCAGAAGAGTACGTTGCGGCTGGCACTTACTACTGGAACAGCGGCATTTTTCTGTGGCGTGCGTCGACCATACTCGACGCACTCAAGAAGAACGTTCCCGAGATGCACTCGCACCTTGCAAAAATTGCAAACGCGATGGATAGCGATCATTTTCATGAAACGCTGGAACAGGAATTTACAGCTATCAACGGTACATCCATCGACTATGCAGTGATGGAAAATTATCCCAACGTTGTTACGATCGAGGCTCCCTTTCCGTGGGATGATGTCGGCAGCTGGCAGGCATTGTCACGTCTTCACCAACCTGATGATCAAGGAAATACCGTGGTCGGTTCGCATCTTGGAATCGACACCAAAGGAGCGATTATCCACGCACAACCAGGACACACGATCGTCACGATTGATGTCGATGACCTGATTGTTGTACAAACAGACGATGCTACGTTGGTGGCACCAAAACATGCAGAAGAACGCGTGCGGGAAGTCGTCAAGGCGCTGGAGTCAAGGAACCAGACTGATCTGCTGTGATTGAGTCAGCCGGCTGTTGTGCTTCAGTTAGGTTGACGGATCCAATGACGAGGTCTCGATGATGGATCGGTGCGTGGCAACAGATCCTTTTCCTCTGGTGCCGGCAACAACGCTGGAGTATCGAATGCCGGCGGTTTTGCTGAAGTGCCCCGATCTGAACCTGTGCTGGCGAGTGAGCCTGCGGCTGTTTCCTGGCCTGCAACCGCGGGGTCAGCAATCGTCGCGAAGCTGTTCGCGTTGTTGACCGCATCGCTTTGCTTCGATGCAGTGGCTTGAATTCGATTTTGAGGAAGGGTACTTGGTTGCATGATGGACCGACCGGTTGCATCATTGCGAGGCTGTGAAGCAAGCAGCGATGGACCCGCAGAACCTGAGGATGTGGCCGTCATCGGTTCCATTCGGGGTCCGGCGTTGTCCGCCAAACGCTCTTTTTCCATCTGGATGCTCTTGACTGCCGCTGTCGCATTAAAACGCTGTTGAAGGATGTCTGGCATTTCGATTGGCAGCACCAGATCCTCATAAGTCAATGGAGTCTCAGGAGACCGTTCGGTTTTCGACAAATTGGTGATGCGGTCCAAACTGTTCAAATGTTGATCTTGTGGGTCGCCTGCACCATTGATTTCGGAGTGGGTAGCCAAGATTGAGCCAGGGATGATCGCCTCGGCCATCTGCGGAGGGGTGAAAATTGCGTCAGAAACCGGGCTAGTTGTACCCATTTGCAGGGCGGAACTTGTGGGGCCCGTCGCATGAACCGGAGTGGTCGATGAATCCGGGATCGCGTGGTAACGACGGAATGGCAGTGCGGCGAGCGTACCGCCAGAGACGATCAGAACGCCTAGTGTGAGAGTTCTCAAGGGAACGGGTCCGGAGCTGGAGTGGGCGAAAATCGCCGCCACCGGGCCGAAAAAGCTGGGTGTAGGCGCGTCTACCAGCTTCGTCCATGAATGCTATGTCAAAATGCTTCGTGCATAGCATGAGTTCGGCAAATTCCAGTCGCCAGCATCAAGGTAATCACCTTTTTTCTCGGCCCGATGGTTTGGCAGGCGATCTGAAGTGAAAAATCGTTAAACCTTCCCACCTTCGTTCTGCATGCTTTGACTGATAACATTTGCATCGTCAATGCTCTGATTTACTCGATTTGATACGGACAGCCATGGAAGCCGGAATTGTTGGCTTGCCCAACGTTGGCAAGAGTACCCTGTTCAATGCTCTGACCAGCTCACAAGCAGCACAAAGTGAAAATTATCCGTTTTGCACGATTGAACCGAACGAAGGGATCGTCAATGTTCCCGATGAACGTCTCGGACGAATCACAAAATTTATCGTCCCGCAGAAAACCATCCCCGCAACTTTAAAGCTGGTTGATATCGCTGGGATTGTGAAAGGTGCCAGTGATGGCGAGGGGCTGGGAAACAAGTTTCTCAGCCACATACGCCAAGTGGATGCGATTGTCCAAGTTGTACGCTGCTTCGAGGATCCAGACGTGATTCACGTTTCTGGTGAGGTCGATCCCATCGCGGATATCGAAATTATCGAAACGGAGCTGATGCTAGCTGATATGCAAACGCTCGAGAATGCTCTCGGCAAGGCACAGCGAACGGCCCGCAGTGGTGACAAAGAAGCAAAACTCAGGGTGGAGGTGATTGGGAAATGCAATCAGCATCTCGAGACAGATTCTCCCCTGAGAACATTGGAACTGAACGAGGCTGAAGCCGCAGCCATTTCCAGCTACGGACTGATGACCGCGAAGCCGGTACTCTATGTCGCCAACGTGGATGAGTTGGATCTCGAGGGCAAAGATCCACTGGTTCAGCGGGTTCGTGACCATGCTGAAAACAACGGCGCCAGGGTTGTCTGTGTTTGTGCCAAGCTTGAAGCGGAAATCGCAGAACTGGATGAACAGGATCGAGCCGAAATGCTGGCCGAGGCCGGGCTGGAATATCCTGCTCTCAGTCAGATCGCCCGCGAGGCCTATCATACCCTCGGCTTGCAGAGCTACTTTACTGCAGGTGAAAAGGAGGTTCGTGCATGGACAGTGCATGTTGGTGCTACTGCGCCGCAGGCTGCTGGCGTGATTCATACCGACTTTGAAAGAGGATTCATTCGGGCTGAGGTTTATACCTTGGATGATTTGGAAACACACGAGAGTGAGAAAGAAATTCGACAAGCAGGTAAACTGCGTGTGGAAGGAAAAAACTACGTCATGCAGGATGGTGATATCTGCCACTTCCTGTTCAACGTTTAAAGCTGCTGACTGACCTGTCCGCCAACGCGGACCCGCCCTGAGCTGAAAACATTCGTTTCCCCCTTTGAGGTTTTCATGAACAAGATGTTGATCCCGATTCTATTTGCCATTGGCACCGCTTTGTTCTGGGGTTGTTACGGTCCCACTATCGGAAATGCACAAACACCACGAGTTGATGGCAAGCCACTCTTGCCGCCTGAGGGTTGGACACCGTTCAAGCCTTATGTCTTCATCGGCATCGCGTATCTTGTCATTGCCGTCGCAGGTGGTCTGGTCATGATGAAGGTTAAAGGTGACAGTTTCAGTTTCACTGGCACCCATTTCCCAACGATGAAGTGGGGATTCCTTGCAGGTACCTTGGGTGCTGCGGGAGCTCTTTGCTTGACGACTGCCATGATGACCAGCCGCGGAAATGCATTATTGGTCATGCCCATTGTGTTTGGAGGGGCCGTTTCGGTGACTGCGATCGTTTCGGTGATTCGATTGCATGACTTCAGTACGGTAAGTCCGTTGTTGTGGGTAGGCATGCTGGTTACCGTCGCGGGCGTTGTGACCGTTGCTATGAACACTCCTCACGGCCACGCACCGGCGAAACCAAAGGCGGACGCAGCGGAAACTGCCGCGGGCAATCCAACAAACGCCACGGAATCAGTGGTGAGCGACACATCGCAAGGATCCGGGGAAGCGTAGGTTAGCGAATGGCTGTACAGAACACCGATCCAATGGACCAGGTGCGTGCCATCGACACCGAGGTGACGCACGTTTGGATGATACGTACTTTCCTCAAGCATGCAGATGAGGCTGAGGATGATGAGGATTTGCGTGCGATCGTGCGTGACCTGTACGACTTTATTCTGGCGGTGGGGCCGCTGGACGAAGTGGAAGATCCTGCTGTCTACATGAAAATGGCCAAGAAGAAAGCATCAAAGCTGCGTCGTGCTACTGAGCTTTATGAAGAGATTCAACCTGAGGTCAGTGGGCACACCAACTTTGTTATGGCAGCCCGTTCATTGAGGACAGCTGTCGATCGGATTCTTGCTGTGATTAAGCCTCGGTAATACGTGTCGCGAGAATACTATTTGCGTCCTGGTTGATCAACGCGAAACTGAATCAGTCTTTGTGAGTCGACTTCGGTGACGTAGACCGTTCTTCGGTCTGGACCGCCAAAGCAGAGATTGCTGGGGCGTTTTCCCATGACCGGAACTTCTCTCAGGATCTCGCCGCCTGGTGTCATCTTGATCACGCAGCCTTTTCCGTGTCGAGTGATATATAGATTGCCCTCGACGTCGCAACGCATTCCGTCGAAACCGTGTTCGTCGAAGTGTTTTATGAGACGTTTATTGCTAAGCGTGCCTTGGTCGGTTAGGTCAAAAGCCCATACATTGCGCTGCTTCGACTCATTGACGTATAGTGTTTTTCCGTCTGGACTGACTTCGATGCCATTCGTTGTTCCCATTTCTTTTGCAATCCTTGTGACCGTGCCATCGCTGTCGATACGCCACAGATTGCCGGTTCCCTCTTTCCAGTTTGGGTCACTTGCGTACAGAGTCTTTCCATCAGGACTCAATGCCAAATCGTTGGGTTGATTCATCTCGGGATGGTGCGCGTGAACTGAGATTTTTTTGTTCTGAGGGTTAACCCGCAGGATGTTGTGCTTCTTGTAATCTGCAACGAAAAAAGTGCCGTCAGGTGCGAAACGAATTCCGTTTCCGATACTTCCCTTTGGCAATGCTACGAATAAGCTCGCGATGCCCTCGGGGGTGACCTTGCCAATCGTTCCTTGTTTTTCAAAATTGACAGCAAACACGTTTCCTGCCTGATCGCAGTCGGGGCCTTCGATTCCATTTGTGAATTCGCCGGAACGAGTCAACACGCGTGGGGTCCAAAGTGGGTCGGGTGCATTAAAGACGATGTCGCTGGAACCGCCGAACTTGGCGGGTAACGGCATCGTTGTCAGTTCAGTTTTATTTCCTGGCTTCATTTGCCAAGTGCCCGCCAGTGAGAATGATTCCTGATCAGTTTCAATCTGCGGAGCTTCCATGATGCTGTTCCCCTTGATCTGAATGACGATCAGATTTGCATCGTTAAGCGTCACCGAACTTCGAGGCACACGGAATATTCGACTTTCGGATTTGATGATGCATTTCTTTTGTTCGGCACCGTTGATCCAGACTCGCGCATCGTTCTGATTACTGACGCGGATGTCGATGGTGGGTTCAATGAGTTCGCTGTTTTTACTGAACCATCTCTCAGGTACTCGCACGATGCAACGGAATGAAAGCGGCTTTCCCCGCGGAAGACTGGCTGCTGGTAATGCAGAATTTGTTGCAGAGACGTCACCGACTGTGACCAGTTGCCAGTGGTCGGATCGGGGTGTTTTGTTTGCAGCGGGGGGAGCATCTTGTGGTTGATCGTGGTCACCGGCGAATTTGAACGGTGTTCCGCCAATCCATTGGTCGCTGGTTATGGTTGGACATACATAACGTTCAATGTGCGAGATGACTCGTCGTGTTCCTTCGAAATGACTGACATAAGGCCAGCGGGCAGGGTTGTACATGGTGTCGGTCATGTCCCGCATCAGCACCACATGTTTTCCATTCTTTGCCATCTGACGCAGACCAAACGGTCGTCCGAGTACACACATGTTTGTATGAACCCCAGTTAACACGACATTCTTGATCCCTTGTTCGGTAAGAACGTTCCAGACTTCGTCCCCTCGATCACTGATGTAGTCTCGTTGAGAATCGATTGTGATTCCCGCGTTTTGACGTTGCCACGGCATGTTTGGATTACGTCCCATCGCACTCAGTTTCTTTGCCCATTCGGCATGTACCGTGCGGTCGTCATCTTCACCTCCATCTGACTGATCGATCGGATAGGCGGCTTTTTCTTCTGTGGGAATGGCGGAGCACCATGATTCAATATCAGTTGGTTGATCCTTTGCACGGGGGGCATCGATTGCACGACGTCGAGCTGGGTGATCTTGGTAGGCATCCATGCAGTCACTTGGTGCGTGGATGATTGTCACGCCCTGGCTTCTCGCAAATTTCAGTACAGCGTCAAGTCTTGGTAGCAACTGTTGAAGCCTTGCAACGGCATTCGGGCTGTGGTGATAGTCCCAGACATCACAGACGACGATTGCGGTTTCAGCGGGAGTCCATTTTTCATCACGGGTTGCCACGATGAATGCGTTGGCGTCACCTGACGCCGGACGTTGCAGCCTCAATTGAACTTCAAGGGGAGTATCTGCGAGGGCGGGCGATTCGGATGACAAAGTGACAACCAAAATGAGGAAAACGAACAGTTGTCGTGACAGATGATCGAAGGTAGGGCTCGGATTTCTCTGCATCGGTTTATCTTCTCGTTGTCTTTGCAGGGGCAGGAAGGAGCTTTGCCTAGGGCAGGATCCACATGTTTCACATGATAACAGCCGTGAAACAGTCGCTGGCCTGTCACCGAGGGCGAAATTTACGTTCACCCGAAAACGGTCTAGCGATCTTTGACACGCCCGTGCTACAGACATAGACGTCCATGATTCATTGATTGAGGCTGTTTTTGAACGCTACAACCATCCCTTACCGCTATCGCCGTTGGCCGTGTCTTGCCCTGTGTTGGGTAGCGTGCGTTCTGGCAGTGGCATGCACAGGGTGTGTGCGGCGACGCATGACGGTTCGAACCAGCCCACCAGGAGCCACGGTTTCGATCGACAATCAAGTGGTTGGGACCAGTCCGGCCGCTACCAGCTTTGTTCATTACGGCACCCGCGAGTTCCGTATTGAAAAAGATGGCTATCGCACGGAGGTCATTCGTCGGAAAATCAAACCACCGTGGTACGAGTGGCCAGGAATCGATTTTTTCTCGGAAACATTGTGGCCCGGTGAACTGCGTGATGAGCGTATCATAGATGTGCAGCTCGCGCCGAAAGAACTCGAGCCGGCAGAAGACCTGATGAATCGTGCCGATGCACTGCGTAATCAGTCCAAAGCCGGAATCATTACCGCACCTCCTTGATCCGCCGACCATGTCTTACTCGAAAACGAGCGTTCTCTTTGCGCCCGTTTTGATTTTGGCGTTCTTTGCACCTTCATTACTTGGTCTTGATCGTCTTGCATTCCGTGATGTGGGGCATTTTTATGCGCCGCTGTACGATTATGTGGCCGAACGTTGTGATGATGCGTGGCTGCCACTTTGGAATCCTCTCGATCAGACCGGGATGCCTCTGATTGGCGAGACGACCACGGCGGTACTCTATCCGATCCGTTACCTCGTTTTTTCTTTGCCGATGTCGACTGAGTCGGCCATGGCATGGTACGTGGCCGTGCACTTGATCCTCGCCTCGTTTGCAGCAAGAGTGTTGGCTCGATGGGCGGGATGTCGTCTGATGGGTTCCACGATCGCCTCGTTGTTGTATCCGCTTTCTGGCTCGGTTCTGTTCCTGTACACAAATCCGCCATTTCTGGTGGGGGCTGCGTGGTTGCCGATTGCTCTGGGAGCAATGCTGCTTCCCGCTGCCGGCAGCCGGCGTTTCCGCGTCATCACTGCAGGTGCCGCGATGGCGATGGTTATTCTGGGAGGCGATCCGCAGTCGGCATTGCATGTGATGATTGTTGTTTCAGTGATTGGGCTCGGGCGTCTGTTGATGCGGTCCCCGAATCGAATCGATGGGGTGGTGTTTCTGGGAGCCCCAGTGCTTGCTGCCATTCTTTCGGTGCCTCAATTGGTTGCATCAATCAGTTGGAGTCAGCAGAGCGAACGACTGCAGCCTGTGGTGAATGAATCTTGGACTGACCCGCCGCAGGTCGGTGGTCAGCGTTATCAGGCATTTCAATTTTCTTTGCCGCCGTGGCATCTCGCCGAAATGGTGACCCCCCATGCATTTGGATCCTTTATACCGATCAATCAGCGGTTCAGCCGTTCATGGCCAGGTGATGGACGCGCTTGGACGCCCTCGATTTACATGGGCGTCGTGACGTTCCTTGCCCTCTGGATTCGGTTACGTTTTCGCCATGAGCGTTTTCATGGGCCATGGTTGATTCTGTGTTGGCTCTCGTTGCTGTTAGCTCTGGGCCACTTTGGCTTGGTGTGGTTGGTCCAGGCAGGGACAGGCTGGTTGCCGCAGTACGACAGCGCCATCGGCGGACCTTACTGGTTTTTGTATCATTGTTTGCCGGGCTATGATTCGTTTCGTTATCCCGCCAAATGGTTGCCATTCTTTGCCTTGGCGGCCACCTTGGTGACAGCTCAGCTATTTGATCGTCTTTCCGATGGGCGGCACACGGCCTTTGCTTTGCTGGTTGCCAAGTCTGCTTTGCGTCTCGCGGTTGTGGTGATTTGCAGCATGATCGGAATTCAACTCTATCGTTGGCTCTGTTTTGATGATTTGAATCGTATTCGCGGGCCCAGCGATTCGTTGTGGGGGCCACTCGATGTCATCGCTGGATTGTCGCAATTGACGCGATCCATCTGTCAAACGAGCATTGTCTTGGTCGCGGTTGCATTGAGTTTAAGATGCCTCAGCCTGAGCACAGATAACCGTTTCCGTTGGACGATGGTTGCGGTATTTGTCATCGGTTTGGATCTCGGAATCAGTGGCCATGCCATGGTGCACCAGGTTTCCAAAGCAGAGGTAAAGGAAGTCAGGCTGAATTTGGGTAGACCAGCGCGAACTGCACAGAACCGATGGATGAGAACCAGGACAGGATCTGGTTGGCCCACTGTGTGGAGTCAAACCAGCAGCCAAAATCGTCTGCTGGAAACTGAAGCCAGTAGCCGATTGTCATGGTTTGGGCGTTGGCATCTTGCTGAGCGTGTTCACATGCTGAACAACATGGTTTCCATTCGCAGCAGGAATTCCGCTGTGTTCTGGCAGGCGATCGATCAGCTGACTTCCGAGTTGTCAGTGCGTGAGCAAGTTCGGTTGTGGCGATCGCTGCGGGTATGGCTGGCGATCGAAGGTTTTATTCATGCCTCTGATCGCGTCGACACGGTCGAAGTGAAGGGAGCGAAATTGGATCTGGTCGATCTGTCGTCACGCTTTGTACGACAAGATAGTGATCTGTGGGCCTATCCAGATTGGCAATACTCTTCGGAGCGTTTGACCGTTGCTGTTTTGGTTGATCGATTCCAACAGGCTGGGTTTCTGCTGGATGAAAAAGGGCACAGGAATCCTGAGCAGCAGAGGCCCGTGGTTGAAGTGACGGATGATTTCCAGCCAGTTGTGTCTGATGATCAGCCGACACCCGGAAAATTCGGTCTCCGGACGCAAGAATTTTGGAATCCACAGCGATTGCAGCAGCAACCCGAGTCGGTGGTCTATCGGGTGCAAATCAATACACCTGTGCTGATCACACGACCCACTATTCAGGATGGAAACTGGCACGCACGTTTTTCATCCGTCTCACCGAACAAACTGTTTTCTGATTCCGATCGCGGATCATGGCAGTCCGTTGACGTACATAGCGTTGATGGAATCACTCAGGGTGTGCTTTTGCCAAGCGGTGAGTGGTGGCTCGAGTTTTACTATCAACCGTGGTGGTTGAGTTGGTCCATTGCCACGTTTGCAGTAGGTTGGTTTGGCTTTCTGGTCTGTTTCATGTTTTGGCGATCAGATCCTGTGGCCAGTGTCCCTGACGCTCCAGTTCCAGCAGCAAGTGTTTCGTGCTGATGCCACCTTTGGCACTGTATCCCTGAAGATTACCGGATGCGGAAACGACGCGATGGCATGGGATTACCAGCAGGATACGGTTGCGTGACATGGCTGCACCTACGGCACGACTCGCTTTTTCATTGCCAGCCAATGCAGCAAGCTGTTTGTAGGTAACCGTGCTTCCAAATGGGATTTCAAGGCAGTGTTGGTAAACTCGTTGTGTGAACGGTGTCCAGCCGGTCGGGTCAAGCGCGAGTTCATGCCAGGCTACCTTCTGTCCCTGAAAGTAATCATGCAGTAGAGCATCAAGACTGTCAGCGTGATTGTTTGCAGTCTGTGTTTCTCGTTGGGTGTGGTTGCTGGGGGGTGTTTGCCAGTTGAGTTGAAAAAGACCATGCTTGGTCCACGTTGACCACAGCGGTCCTAGGGGACTGGCGTGCTGTGCTGTCAGTAAATGGTCGATGATTAGTTTTTGGGATGTTGGCATTGAGGCCATGCCCTTTCACTTGCCGATGCAGAAGCGGCCAAAAACTCGATCAAGAATATCATCGGTGTAAACCGTACCCGTCACTTCGCCGAGGCATTGAGCGATGGTTCGCATTTCAGCAGAGACGAACTCGTGCCCTTCCTGGTTCACCGTCAGTTGAATGGCCTGTTGAATCGCAGCAATCGCCTGATGAAGTGACTGGCTGCAGCGAGCAGCGGTGCCAACGACTGAGCCGATCTCTTCAGAGTCGTGTCGTTTTAAATGTTCACAAAGTGAGTTTCTGAGGTCGTCGATTCCTTCACCATTGAGTGCACTGCATTGAATCCAGGGATCGTCGGGGCTGGAAGCGGAATTCGAGGCAATTACTGCATCCATTTTGGTGGCGACCCAGAGGTCGATTGTCTGGGGCTTTCGCGTACGATTTGCCAGTTCTTTTAATTCGGCGGTGGTCGAAGCAAAATCGCCACGACTCGCATCAACGCACCAGAGGCGCACGCGAGCTTCATTGGTGGAACGGCGAGACTGGGCTTGTGATTGTTGAGAGACTTCGGTTTCAGCTTCTTCAATGCCCGCTGTGTCAATGAGAGTAATGTGGTTGCCCTGTAATTCGATATCAACGGTTACTGTGTCACGCGTTGTGCCGGCAATGGGAGCCACAATGGCAACTTGTTGGTCGGCCAGTCGATTGATCAGGCAACTTTTTCCTGCGTTCGGAGGCCCACACAGGGCCACTGTGATGCGTGCCGATCCGCCTCCGCGGTTTTGCATGAGCTGAAGCGTTTGTTCGAGTTCAGCTGCGATGGCGGAAAGTCGCTCCACAAGATCATCGTCACTGATGAACGAGATGTCTTCGTCTACAAAATCGAGTCCTGCTTCGACGTCAGCAAGAAGATCCAGAAGTGTGCTCCGCATTCGTTCCAGAGGTTGTGACAGGTTTCCGCTGAGTTGTCTCAGTGCGTGATCGAGTGTACCGCGTTTTTCTGCGTCGATAACGCCCAGTACAGCTTCGGCCTGGGTTAGGTCAAGTCGACCTGCTAAGAAAGCACGCATTGTGTATTCGCCCGGTCGGGCGGGGCGTGCACCGCAGCGTCCTGCTTCGTCAACCAAACCTCGCAACAGCGGTAATGAACCGTAGGTGTGTAATTCTGCTGAGGGTTGCCCGGTGTAACTTCGCTGCGTCGGCCAAATCATCACATCAACCGGAATCAGCCCCATTTGACTGCCAAGGTCAACTTGCGTTGAGATTCGTCGGGGTCTCTTGACTTCATCGCATGGGATGCCCATCCGCCTGAGGATGTCCAAAGTCTCAGTACCGGACATTCGGACAACACCGCGGGGTGCAGGTGACGTCGGGGAGGCAATCGCGACGATCGTATCATCGGCGTCAAGCAGAGTCATATTCGCTGGATCACTGTAGGATTCCGGATCACTGTGGGACCACAGTGGCGAGGTTTTGGTCGCGAGCTGAAAACGACAGCGAAGAGCTGCCAACGCTGGCACCTGCCCTGCGTAAAGCATCGACTACTGCCTGTTGAGTCACAAGATCCCGCATGATGATCGGTTCTTTGCTGCGATCACCTGGATAGATGACCAGCAACGGAATGGAACGGGAATCTAATTCACTCAGCTTTTGCTTGATCTTTTCGTCAGGGTCAGTCCAGTCTGCATACATTGCAACGGCTCCCAGTTCGTCGATTACTTTACGGGTCGTGGCGGTGTTCAATGCGACTTCGTAATTGACGATGCAATTGACGCACCATTTGGCACCAAAGTCGACCATCACTGTCTTGCCCTCGTTTCGAAGTTGCTGCAACTGAGCTTCGTTGTAATCCTGCCAATCGAGTTCTTTGACTTGCTCAAGGTAATGAAATGCTCCCACACTGATGGCAGCCCCAGCAGCGATTCCACCGACCCAAGCGGTAATGCGTTTATTCAAGTCGGCGTAGTTTGGAACCTTTCCAATGATCCAGCAGCCGAACCAGATGCCAATCAGCGAAACAAATACGGGAAGTTTCTGGGTGTCGTTGAACTGTGAGAAAAAGAAAGCAACCGTGCCCAAAAACAGAAACGCCATCAGTTGCTTGAGGGTAACCATCCAGTCACCGGGTTTGGGAAGCCATGCGATGAGTTTTGGACGGAATCCAATCAGTAGGTACGGAGATGACATCCCGAGTCCGACGGTCAGAAAGATAGCGATCGTCTGGATTGGGGCAAGATTCAAGGTGAGTCCGAGGATGAATCCGAGTAAAGGACCACTGCATGGCGTCGCCATGATGGTGGCAAAGATGCCTTTTGAGAACGCGCCAAACAAACCCTCTCGACTCTGCAAATCCTGAGAGGTCTTTCCTGCTGCCATTCCAGGAACCGGGATTTCCCAAACGTCGAGGTAACTCAATGCGAGTGCAAAAAGAGTCAGCGTCAGACCAAGGCGGACAGGAAAGTAGGTGAACTGCTCTCCCCAGCCGAACTTGGTAACGGCTGCGACTATCGCCAGAAGCGCGAAGACGGCCATGATGCCAGCGACGTATGCAATGTTGAGCGTCAAAATTCGCTTGCGATCTTCTCCGGCCTGACTGACAAAACCCATGATCTTGAGGCCGACCACAGGAAGAACACATGGCATCACATTCAGAATCAATCCGCCAATGAAGGCAAATAACAAAATCAACGGGAAGGCAGTGGCTGAACCACCTGACGCATCGTTTGCAGTTTTCGTATCCGTTTGGGCTACATCGGCTGTTCCAGCAGGCGGTTGGTTTGCGTTGCTGTTAGTGCCGCTGTCAGTGCCGCTGTCAGTGGAAGAAATGTCATCTGCTGCAGGGGGTTTGGGATCACCCGCCGGTTTTGTGATCGGATCGACCCACTTTGTTTCAGCCGCAGCGTCCTTGGCATCATTGGATTTGCCTGAGGTGAGCATGACGGCCGCAGGGGTTTCTATCGTGGACTCAGCCACGGTCAGTGGGGCTTTGAATTTGAGAGCTTGGGGTTGCAAGCAACTCCCATCAGTGCACGCTTGGTAAGCGATCATCCCCTCGATCGTTTTATTGCCTGGCTTGGCTGTGGGCGGAACCATGAATGGGATGCGCCAAGTGACTTTTCCATTGAAGTAGCCATAGGGCAGTACACCCTTTTTCTGTGTCACCGGAACGTTTGCAATCGGTTTTCCAATCTGTAAGCCAGACTTTGCTGTTACCACAAAATTGGTAGAGAGATCCGAATCATCAACGGCTGTTTCATAAACGTGATAGGTCGCATCTGGCGTAGCGGTGAAAATCAACTCGCCCCATTGCCCTGCTTTGACGGTTGTCGGGAAAACAAAGGCGGTCCATTCCACGGCATAATCGCCGTCGCGAAATGGTTTGGCGACTTTGCGAAAGAGTGATGATTCGGTGTTCAGCCCTGAGGTCAGTTGGACGGGTTCTGTCTCAGCGCCGGTGTCACTGACTGAGACGGCTTCAATCGTTTCGTTGACCGGAACACATGCTTCTTTGCAAACAAGTCCACTGGCTTCCACTGAGATCTTTCCATCGAAGCCGGCCGGCGCCTGGATCTTTGCTGACCATGTTACGCTGGATTCAAACTCCTCGACGGTCAGCCCTTTGTAGATCGAGGAAATACTGCTGTGCGGTTTGCGGTCAGGAGTGAACTTGCTTGTGATTTTGACATCAGTGGGTGACTTGATTGACAGCTTGGTTGGTGTTGGTCCACCCGATGGTTGAGTCATCGAGTAGATGTGCCAGCCACCACCCAAGGTTGCGATAACATTCAGTTGCCCTTTGCCGCTGCCATCGATCTTGTAGGTTGCCCGCCATTGGACCGGTTCTGCCGAATCCTCACCAAAACCACCTAGCGAAAAGTCAGGAAACAAATCAGCTCCCCCACCAAAGCTATCCTGAGCATGGGCAGGAGCGATCCAGCAACATCCCAGCAGGGCAAGCATTGGCAGCCAACGTGAGGGGCTTGTGATCCAGCGTTGCATGGAAGATTTCATTCGGTTTCGCTCGGTTTTTCAGTGGTTATCGTCTAACGACTATTCTACGCGTCACGGGAATTCCGGGTCAATATTCAGTCGTCGGTCAGTCGTGTGGCAACTTGGATCAGATTGTAAATCCGCTTGGCCAGTATTCCCGGCGGCACTTCAAAATCTCGTCGTTCGACCAGCAACCACACCAACCAATTCGCCAGGCTGAGCCAAGCACCCGCAAAACAGAGATCTGTCGCCAGGTTGGCTATGGGCGGCTCATTGGAGTGGCTTGGTTGTGGAATCCTTGCTTGATAACCCGTAAAAA
>Ga0315321_10000194_pt1 | contig 41577 bp, 32 predicted proteins | sample M180m21515metaG_FD_203464 | JGI IMG/M metagenome (GOLD analysis project Ga0315321, IMG submission 203464) | Ammonia-oxidizing marine archaeal communities from Monterey Bay, California, United States - M1 80m 21515 | ecosystem: Environmental > Aquatic > Marine > Intertidal zone | place: USA... | reverse complement strand
AGCTTCGCGGCAGGAACGGTGACTGTCGACATGGGAACGGTTCCTGCCGGAACAACGGGCACCATTCAGTTGCTAACAACGGTTGGTGCGAATCAGACCAGTGATATCACAAACACGGCATCAGTGACGGGTTTTGAAATTGAATCTGATACCGCGAACAATTCCGATAGTGTGTTGTTGGAGTTGGTCGAGAGCGATCTGGTTATCTTAAAAGAAGGTAATGTTGACCCGGTCAATGCAGGTGACCCCTTAACTTATACCTTGACTGTGACCAATGACGGTCCTGATCCAGCAGCCGGTGTGACTGTCGTTGATACCCTGCCATCGGATGTAACTTTTGCATCAGGAGACGTGGATGGAAACCCGGGGCAGGTTAGTTTTGACGCCGTGACGGGTGTTTTAACCGCCAACATTGGTGGGATGACCAATAGTCAGGTGTCGGTCGTGACAGTCAATGTGACCGTTGGTGCCAATCCTGCAACGACGCTCAGCAATACAGCCACGGTATCAGCGACACCGAATACGGATTCGAACCCAGCGAACAACTCATCGAGCGTTACAACGGCAGTGAATCGTTTTGTCGATCTCGCTATCTCAAAAACGTCCAGTGGCACGCCAATTTCCGGACAGGATGTCACTTACAGCCTGACGGTGACGAATACCGGGGCAACTGACGCTGCCGACGTGGTCGTGACGGACACGCTTGATGATGAATTGACCTTCGTCAGTTTCAACCCGCTTGCCTCAGGTGCCACCCACGGCATCGTCGGTCAAGATTTGACGGTTGATGTGGGAACGCTCTTGGCCGGAGCAAGCGTTACTTTTGAATTTGATGCGACGATTGCTGCAGCGGCTGTTGGTAACATTCCCAACTCAGCCACCGTAACGACAAGCGACACTGATACGGTCCTTGGCAATAATACCGATGCAATGAGTATCACCACTCTCAATCAGATCGATCTGATCTTGGGTAAAAGCGTTGATCTTGCCACGGCAGTGCCGGGGCAAGACCAGTTGGTTTACACGTTCACTGTTAGCCACGACACCGACAGCGTCAGTGATGGAAATACAGTGGTCGTTACAGACACGATCCCGACCGGGCTGACGGGGGTTGTGATTACCGCTCCGACTGCTGATGACACCAACTATGATGCCGCGACGGGAAATCTCTCGGTCCAGTACGATGTTCTACCCAACGGTGAGACGCGTGTCTTTACGTTGACAGCTGATATTCAAGAGGATGCGACCGGAACCGTTGTCAATAACGCATCCGTGTCATCGCTGGGGACAGACTTGGACCCAGCGAACAATACAGCCTCTGCATCCACAACGCTTACGCCCGATTTTGATGTTCAGGTATCAAAAGTTGCTGATGACCCAAATTCAATCCCTGACGACACTGTGGTGTATACCGTCACCCTGATGAATACTGGACCCAGTACTGCTCCCGGCGTGATTCTTACAGACGTGTTACCTTCGGGCGTGACTCTAGTGTCTGCAACGATGGGAGGACAAACAGGTGTTGATAGTGGGGGGACTATCACCTTCCCCTCGGTGAACATCGCCAGTGGGGATACAGCAACTGCTACGATCACTGTGACAGTTGATACTCTCACAGATGGATTGATTTCGAATGCAGCGAGTGTTCAGGACTTGTCGGCGGCGGGAGAGAATAACACTGCGAACAACTCGGACAGTGCTGACGTGACCGTTGTCGCAGAAGCAGACCTGGGAGTGGCTAAAACAGTTTCATCGGCAGCGTCGCAGGTGGGGGGGACACTGACCTACACCATCGACGTCACCAACTCCGGTCCTTCGAGCGCCAGTAATGTGGTGATCACTGATGCGCTGCCTGCTGGTGTTACCTTTGTCAGCGGTACCGGGCCTTCAGGTGAAGTTCTTTCAGAGGCAGGTGGTGTCGTGACGGCAAATGTCGCAACGATGGTAGCTGGGGGGAGTGGCTCGATGACGATCAACGTCAACATCGAAGCCGGTGCTGCCAGCAGCATCACAAATAGCGTCGGGGTCTCGTCTGATACGGGTGATTCCAACGCAGCCAATGACAGTGCGACGGCGATCACCACGGTAGATCCCAAGGTGTCAAGCATCTCGGGTACGGTGTTCATTGACATCAATGATAATGGAATTCAAGAAACGGGTGAGGGACCGATCGCGAATGTCCAGATCACCCTTACCGGTACCGATCTATTAGGTGCAATTGCAACGCAGATCGTGGTTACTGATGCGAATGGTGATTACTCATTTACAGGGCTGGCACAGGGGACTTACGAGGTCACGGAAGACCAGCCATATCCATTCCGTGAGGGGCAGGTTGTTGTGGGCGTCAACGCCACAGCGGATGTCGGTGCAAACAGTTTCACCAATCTCGTCCTCGGTGCAAGTACAGTTGCTAGTGCCTTCAATTTTGCCGAGTTGAATCAGGTTCTGTCAAAGAGATTGTTGTTGGCAACTCCTTATTACACAGGAATTTAGTTCGCATCGCTTTGCCAATGGGAGTCGGTGGATGGCGGCAAAGCGATGTGGATTCAATTCCGGCAAGGGAGAGTGCAGTGTTCGGCCTTCGGGGGGAGGCCGAGCACTGTGAACCCTCTATTCTTTTTTAATCACGCCAAATAGGTGCCCACCTATCTCGTCGTGCTGCCAAGTCCCGGCATACCTTCCAGCGTGGATCAACACACGTGCTCCAAAAGTGCCCATGCCGGGGATCCAAAATGCATCCATGGTGATCACTGGCGTTCGGCCGGCCCAAAGAATTTTCAAGTCCAATGGGACTTCGCTGTCAATCTCGCCATATTTGATACGAGCCGTCAGTCGGTACATGTCCGGCTGAGGCAGCTTTTCACATTTGCTAATGGTGTAGGCTTCCGGTTTGGGAAGCGCATCGGACTTTCCCTCGATCGTGAAATTCCCGAGGAACTTTGCGCCGCTGAGGTACTTTGCCAGACGCAACTCGCGATCTTTTTTCTCCTCAGCAGAAGGCTCTTTTTGTTGACCTGCCACAGAAGGCTGTTTGTTTTCGCCTGCTTGCTTTTCCGATTCCGTTTCCTCAGACGACTGTTTCTCAGCAGCGACTTGCTGGGCAATCGCGTTCTGGGGTGTGATAAGTAAGGGGCAACAGGCAAGCAGTATCCAGAATGAGTTGAAGTGCTTCATCTCAGTGTCTCCGTGCAAGGGTTCGTTTGGTTTGCATGGTTCGATCCATGGTTGACTCGGCCAGGGAGCCCCAATGTTTTTGGTCGTGGGTTCTCATTTGATTGAGAGCTGGCTTTGGTTCCTTTTGATGGTTGCATTTCTTGGCTTTCCGGGCAAGCCGACAGACTGTTTTTCGTTGTGTTCCTCGCCGAATAGCAAGCATTGCATGCGCAACCAGTTTTGCGAACTGTGCTGGGAGGCTTGTTTCGATGCGGTTGGGAATCGGAATGTCTGCTTTGTGAGATCCTGCGTTTTTTGTTGCCATCGAGAACGATCTCAGCTTCGGACTGTTTTGATTTCGTGGTCCGACATGCTGCAGGACCAATACACGCGAAGCTGAGATTGGCCAGATTGTGTGTGTTGTGTGATCACGCAATACTGTAGGGAAAGTTCCCACGGCGAAGCTCTCAGCAGGATCGGTTTTGCGATGATTCAAACTTTGAAATTACAAATACACGGCGGAATCATGTTGCCTCGCTCCTTGGTGTCGTTCCTTTTGTTGTGTGCCGTTTGTTGTTTGTCGGGTTGCTCTGAAGAGCAACAGAACGCGGTTCGTCAACGTCGCGATAATCTCGGCAAAATCGGGAAAGCGTACGCCGAAATGTACAAAGCGGGCGCTTCACCAAAAAATGTGAGTGAACTTGCGACGTGGATGGCTGAGTCGGCTGATGCTGGCACGCGTGGTGCGGCACAAAAGAGCCTTGTCGAAGGTGATGTGGTCGTGAATTGGAATGGGGACCTCAGTGTGACTGAGACGCTGGGAGGCTTTGTGCTCGCTTTCGAAGCCGGGGCACTCGCAAGGGGCGGATATGTCGTCATGGCAGACGGTAAAGTGAAAACGATGACGCTCAAAGAGTTTCAGGGAGCAACCATGTTACCGGCGATCCAACAGTAAGCGTTCTCAGAGCGGTCCAGGCCTTCGTTGTTAGCAGTACTGCTGGCCTCACGGGTTGGCCGCACGGGTTGGCCGCATGGAGGTGTGAGGTGTGAGGTGTGTGATGGTCAGCGTTGTGACGTTGCTGCGGCAAAGTTTGCAATCGAATTCAACGTTAGAATCCGACGCTTGTGAATCAATCATGCTCTTCTCGTTGCGAGGCTTATCGCTGTGCCGGTCGCAACGATCGACTCGGATTTAACCGATTTGCGAGACTCTAACGCTCGCTGTGACATTTATGGTCACGAAAATCTTGCGTGCATTGGCAACAGCTGCCGAAAAGCTTTTCTGATCGACCTACCCATCCAATGAGCTTCAATTCGCAAACGGTCTTGCGTTTTGATTGGTGTGCGTCAGCCCTCCCCTTGCTACGCCGGTCGTGTCCATCCTCCAAATCCGATAGACGCATGATGCAGCCTCGGCAAAGTGAAAACCACCACCGTTCCAACCTCCCTGCTTTGAATGCCTTGGTTCCTACCCGCTCCGGAAGTCCGGTAGGCCTTGAGACGACTGTGGGTGCCTCCCTTGCAGCCGATCTGTTTGTGGGAGCGTCGTCCCGTTCAGTTCGCATTGAGAACATTTCCCGTGACTTGTCGCGTCAGGCAGGGGCCGCCGATACGGCCAAACGTGAGGATTTGAGGTGCCAATCCTCGCGAGCCTGGTGGCGGGTTGATGGAAAACATGATTCCATTGATGAAACTGCAGGCAGTGGTGATCAGGCTATGGCGACCGTCGGTGTGTTCAACGAGGCTCTCAATCCGGCATTGCAGGGTTTGTTGTCGACTCAGGTTGATGTCGGTCCGATTTTACAAAATGTGATCGAACAAACGGGGGCGCAAAATATTGCGTTGAGACTTCAGGTTTCAGATAGGTCACCTGGGGCTTGGAAGACTCAGAGTTCGTTGAAGCCGCAGGATCCGCTGCAGGAATACAGTCTTGGCCTTCAGCCAAAAGTGGTTTGTGGTCTGCATGATCAGGTTAGCCAACACATTCTTAGTGCGCTGGGCATCGATGATTTGATGGCAACGGCGGATGCGTTTACTTCAGAGAGTGAAAATGACGGGGAAGTGGAAACCGCCTGTGAGTCGGTTGAATCAGAACCTGTGAGTACGAGTGCGTGTGAGAGGAAGAATCGCGTGCAGGCGTACCAAGGGACTGCCTCGTCGCTGCAGACGTCAGGACTTCTACGTCCATCAGACCTTCTGCGGGACCCCGAGTGTTTGACTTTCGGATCGCAGTTTTTCGACAATCTTGCTGCTGTGGCAGATGACGTCGTGCTCACGAATTATTCATCACCTGTGGGTAATGACGTGGCACGAGTCGACGTGATTGATGCAACCCGTTTGTTCGCGGAGCCACAAGTTTGCGGGATTCTGACGCATCGGATGGTGGTGACCGATTTGAGCATTGGCGAGCACCAGGCATCCGGTCAGTTAGACCATTGGTGTAGCCGAGCCGTCGAGTTCACTGGTGCGAACTGCAATCTGTTGGAGGAGACCAGGCCTGAGTCTGCCCACGTGACATTAGTTGGGTTTGAGTCGCAAGACGGTAGCAACGCCGGAAGGAGGTTCCACGAATTGTGGCACCAACACTGCGTGTGGACGCCGGTTCGAGAGTCGGTCAGGTGGTTTGTCGGAAGTCTATTGCTGGCCCAACAAGACGGCAATTTGAATCAGGCGATTAACGCTGTTTCTGAACAGTTCGCCATGGGGCTGACAAGTGATGGGCTGCCCAGTAATGGGCGGGCAAGTGATGGGCTGCCACGTGATGGGCTGCCACGTGATGGGCTGCCACGTGATGGGCTGCCACGTGAGCGCATACAACGCCAGACGTTATGCGGGGCATGGGTTCCCCGACGTACTGTTAAGCAGCCTGTGGATATCCATCGCGTTGTTCTGCAACTGCCGTGGAATGATTCATCGTTGACCGGTTCATTTCTAATCATGACGCCAATTCATACCGGTTGTCCCGGGGAGTCCTTCGGTCACGGCATTTGTGCGTCTGCCGCAGTGCGCACACCTCGGTTTTGGGCAAGAGTTTCGGAATTTCAGCTTGTGGTGGGTTCGTTAGGTCTCGACCCAGCGGTACAAACTGGAAATGCGATTGTATTGGCGGGCACTCATGGGACTGCATCGCATCTTCGCGGGATTTTTGCTAATGACGTTCGCGAAGCGTTTGATGCCACAGCGAGGCTACTGAAAAGCGTTGAGTGGGTTGTGCAACCCCGAGATTTTGTGCAGAGCAAACGTCGAGGATCGAGACCTGCAACCGCTTTGCGACTGGATCCTGCTATGCTCGTGTACGCAACTGAGTTTTCTCGTTGGGATGGCGCGACGAAGGAAACTGACGTCGTTCGGTCCCATCGGATTGACAAGTCCACGTTGCAAGTGCAGACGCCGTTCGTGTCGGAATCAACGACGGGCTGGATTGATCAGGTGGTTGCTGTCGAATTGACGGAAAGAGTTCTTGCTGGGCCTGTGTTTCGAGATGGGAATGAGAATTTTCTATCCGGCAGTCCACGGTACCGCGTGACCTGTGATTCGCGGCAGGGTTCAAGTGGCCCCGGTAGGATTAAGGTTGCAGCCCTAGATGATCGGCTCTTGAGAAGTTGGGCGTTTCAGATGCGGTTTGGCCGTCAACCGATGAAAAAGGTGATGGGACACGCTGAGGAAGTGGCAAGGCTGGTACCGATCGACATTGGGATCCATGGGGCTGGTCTTTCTGAGGCAAGCCTCGGGCAACAGACCTGTGGTTTTAAAACCATGTCGGACCAAGCAGCCAAAGAGCGTCTTTGTGAGCCAACCACAGTCATGCGACCGGTTGAGTCTGCGGTCACCATGCAAGCGGCAACGAGTTTTTTCTTTCGTCATCGGGCACGTTCCGCGTGGCTGACGGAACAAGTGAGCAATGTTGTTTGGCCGCATGATGCTCAATTTGTGAGTCATCATTTCATCAGTTGCGAGTCTGTTGTTGAAACCCATGCCGAGCTTGGCGTTTTCGAAGTGGCTCGGGTGCCTGATACTCATGTTTTTGATGCAAGTGCAGAGTGGCATGTGACGCCGGGGGCCAAGACGCAGTACGAAAACCGCTTCGTCGTGTTGTGCGTGGGCTGCACGCATGCGTGCACGGTAGCACACGTGCCTCAATATTTGAACCGAGCCGCATGGTGCAGGAATGTGTCGCCGCTATTGGCCAAAGCGATTTCCAGGGTGAATGTGGCTGAGGATTTTTTTCCGCCGCTGGTGTCGTTTGAACTGCCACGTTTGGTGATGTCCGTCTTGCTTTCTGGGAAAGGCGCCAGTTTCGGTTGTGGCAGGATGGTTAGCGGTCAACAACACGGCCTGCCAGAATTTGCAACAAAAGGTCATCAGTCCACTGCAGAGATCAATGAGCTGCGTTTTGGCGTACGGGGAATGCTGGCTCAAAGTGAAGGCAGGAAGGTACTTTTGGCCCAGCCAGTGCTGGATTGTCCAACCCGTGTGTTGATCAGACGACTGCGTGCCGCAGATTCATTGCGTAGTTTTAGCGACCCACTGCGGAATTACCTAAGGGCCAATTGGTCACTCATCGAGCTTTTTAGTGCTTCGGAAAATCTGGCGACTGCTCCTGCAGATGCGGGAACTCGCTTTTTGGTGATGACAGACAAACGGTCGCTTGGGCATTTGTGGCGCAGATGTGGCGTTCAAGTTGTCAGCCAGGTGGTTGTCGACATTGGACGAGTGGTTGGTGTGATACGTGACGATGAAGGTACAAACAAATTCTTGTGTGACAACCGGCTGACGGACCAATTGATGCATCAGGATGTGTTGCTGCCACGCAAGGCAACCGTGTCATTGGCAGCTTCATCATCACCATCGGTTGTAGGAGCTTTGTCAGCCGAGGTAGAGGATGTTGACGCTTGCTGTAGCGTTCGGTTTTCCTCGCTCGTCAAACGGGCTGCGGTCAGTGACGCGTCGGGTCGAAAAGGCGAGGGGATCACTTGGGTGCCGGAGTCGCCGAGGAGCCTCGATGAACTCAAGCCGGTTCCGTTCCCCCTCGGGGATATTGAAAACACGGTTGTTGGCAATAATGTCGATTGTGCCTCTGCGGCAGTCGTAGTGCAGGCTGATGTCAGGTCATCGCCAATGACTTTTAATCGTCCATTGAAGTTGAATGATGAAATCGCGAGGAAGCTTGATAGCGCCGTCGTGATTGACTCTGCCGAAATGCTGACGAGTCTGAATTTGAGCGAGACCTGTCGGCATCAAACATGCACGAAAGCGTCGGCTGATCGCGCAGCCTGACTGAGGGAGAAAGGCTGAGCGAGGGTCACTACAACTGCCCTGACCCACGGATGAATGAGTCAGGGACTTGAGCGAACGTATGGGGGAGCACGTTTCTGGTGACGGGCGAAGTGACAACCTCTTTATCACACGTGGTGGGTGTCCGTGAAGTGAACACGCCGTTGTTGGTTGCCGTGCCCAATGAGTGCAAACCCCCAGTCGCAGAGCAATGTTTCTTCTGAATTGGCGAATTCCCGAATGAGCCAGCCGCGGCGAGCAGCTGGTGAGTTAGATGGCGGCGAACGTCGTCTGCGTTCGACGTCAGGTTGATCCACCAATTGAACCCCCGGAAGAGTGGCAGCAATCTTCTTGAAGTAACCTTCATTCGAAAGTTCATGGTAGCGCAGGTCAATCTTTTTTCGATCCGTCCATTCCGAATCGGCTCCCATTTGATCCATCATTGCTCGCTTGGTTAACCAGTCGATCCTTCCCAGTGCGTCGGTAAAATCTGTTGCGTCTTTGCGATATGCCATGGCAGCATTGAGCAGTTCCCGCCAACGCATCAAGATGAGGGGAGCCTCTCCCCGCTGGTCTGCAGGTACTCCGGCAACAAAGGCCTCGGCAGCAGCGAGGTAAGATTTTTGAATGTCCAACGCTGACATCTCACCACGGTTGGTGGCAACACGGGTAACCAAATGCCAGTCACTGGCGATTCGTCCCAAGGCATGAATCGGTGATTTGATTCGTAGCATGTTGCGATGGTGTCCCGATTCGATCATGTCTAAAAGCAGAGATACCGAACCGACTTTGACATACTCTGCCAGATCAGACAGGTTCGAATCGGAGAGTCCAATTTGTAGACGTTGTTTTCTGCCAAACATTTGCTTGGTGGAAGCGAGTGAGTGGAAGGACTTTGCACAGAACTGACCAAGCCAATGCCCAAATACAAAGATCGGTTTTTCACCATTGAACCCCCCCATGTCTGCAACCGAATCCACTGCGATACCCTTTGCACTCACATGGTAGCGACCATTCGGGTCTAAAGTTCCAGTGCCGCAAAGGACAACCCGAGACACGAGGAAGGCAGTCAGGCAGCGACGTTGTCGCCGAAACGCGATATGCCTGATCACAAACCGCAAGACAAGTACGGTGGGCAGGTGAACACATCGAAGAGTGGCCAGCAGTGGTGTTGCGACCCATCCTGGTACACTTGCAAAAAGATCCTCTGGTTTATCAAATGAGATCTGCTGTCCCTTCAGTGATTTGCACACGAAGACGACTGCCAAGATTGCCGCCATGACCGGAAGCGACGCTAGCAGGCTGAGCACCTGGATGCCCCACAATAGCAAAATGAAAAGACGATAAATGAGCAGGAAGAAGCCACGAGCGACTTCCGTCTCATAGTTCTCATGGCAACCATATACGTGCCCAAGCGCATCACGGCTATTTTTCAAAATGCGGATGTCGAAAGCTGTCTTGGAGTTGATCGCGGCATCAGCAGCAAGACTATCGATCGATCTTTGACATGTAAGTAGTTCTGAGGGGGCGTGAACTTCGGGGGTGGCGATTTCAAGAAAACCACCCGGTTCCTGATGCATCGTCGGATGTGACTCAAAACTGACTGCCGATCCATTGGCCAAGAACAACTGGTCCTGGTCAAAAACACCAGGGACGGTGGGTTGGTCCTGACGTATGGCATCACACAGCGCTGAGTAGACTTGTTGAGCCGCTGGCAGATCGCCTTGTTCAACCTCGGTGCCCAGAACAAGCGTCGCATATTCGGTCTCAAGGCCCATCAGACGCGACGCTAACGTTAATGGCTGTTTGCGTTTGGGGTTTGCGTTTGCAAACTGATCCGGTGGTCGATCGGTTCGCCAGCGTGTTGAACGCGATTGTTGACCGTGGTTTTCCGCAGCGGTCTCTGATTGGCGTTTGTTCCGCGTCAATCTACAGCCCTTCGAAACGTGTTACCACGGTTGTGAATCGCGTCTCCATGATGACTAAAGGATACAGCAGGAACTTCATCCAGATCAAGAGTCTTTACCAAGCGTAATGCCGTCTGTCGTGGTGATGGTGACGTCTTCCAAATGGTATTTGACTCGGCCACCTGTGCCGTGTGGTTTGTGTCCTGCGTGCACGATAAGTTGATCTACTAGGCTGTGCAAATGCTCACGAACCTCAGCAGGGTCGCTCACGTCGAAGTGGCTGCGCAGCTTCCGGTAAGCCTCTAGCTTGCCTTCCACTTCTTCAGCAGGATCGTAGGCTTCAGCTATCTGATGGTCCTCAAACGCAATGGTGTATCGCTCCACCTTCTCTTTGGCTTGGCGTAGCTTATCTGAGAAGAGCTCAACCAGATCGGCGTCGACGACCAACAGCCGTTCCTTCAAGGCAGACAGCTCTTCCTGTGCGGCTTCTAACGCGCCCTCTGTCTCACGAATGTGATTATTCATATCCATCTCACCAGCAACCACAGAAGCCGCCTGGGAAAGCTGCGTGGCTAGTGAGCCGTCCTTCAGAGCTCCGTCGATGTAATCCAGCATCTTGGCGACCACTTCATCTAGCCTGACTGTGTTGAGGCGGCATTCGTTGGTGTCGATGTAGGAACCGCATCTCATTTTGTCCCCGTACTTCTCAGATCGTAGTACAGACATTTTGCCACCGCAGTCAGCGCAGAAGGTGATTCCCGTTGTGGGATGCAGCTTGCGCTTGCCATTGGATCCTGATACCCCGAACTTCTGACGTTCCGCAGCTCTCTGGGCGATGAGGTTGAAGGTTTCACGGTCGATGATGGCTTCATGCGCTCCGTGCACAACGATCTGATCTTTGCGAGCGTTATCACCATGTTGGACGTCAGCAGTCACCTGACCGTCACGGTAGGAGTGCATCTTGCCTTTGGAGTAGCGATTGAAGGTCATCGTGCCGCAGTAGACTTCTCTGTGAAGTATCTTGCCGACTGCTGAGGTATTTTTTGAGACTCCGTTTGACTTGAGATCGGCCACGATGTACCTGTACGACTTGCCGGCCATGTACAAGTTGAATATGTGCTTGACCCACTTGGCGTCATCGTTGGGAACCAATTTGCGGGTGTCTGGGTCTACCGAGTAGCCAAATGGTGAAGGTCCAGCTACCCATTCACCTCGTTTGGCAACGTCAATCATCCCACGCAGCACAGACCGGCTCAGGCTGCGGATGTACTCATTAGCCGAGTGGCTTTTCAGTCCAAGGTTGAGAAACGAGATCATGTCATCTGACGACAGCAGGCCATCCCTGTCCGTGCAGGCGATCTTGGCCCCTGTGTTGAGCAATGGCAGGAGCTCTGCAACAGCTTGAAAGGGACTAGATCGTGTCACCCGTGAGTATTCCCAGACTATGACCACAGAGAACTTACGTTGCTCAGCCGCAGCCACCATGTCTTGGACTCCGGTCCGTTTGGACTTGGCACTGTTTAATCCGCTGATGCCATCGTCGTGGTAGGTCTCAACCAGTTCGTAGTTGTGTTTCTCTGCGTAAGCAGTTATTGCCTGCCGCTGCTGGGCCGCACTGTCCACCTGCTCAGTAGTTGAGTTGCGTAGGTAGGCTGCTGCCCTGATCTTCTTCGTCATCTGAGTCTCCGTTAGTCGTGTCGAGAAGTACTGTCAGATACTTCCTACTACGCATCGCGAAAAGGAGACACACAGCCCGCAGCTACTTCGGGGAAGTTTTGCCGCGATTTGCTCTGCGGTGTTTTGTCCTTTCTTCCGCGGTAGCTACTGAAACCTGCCAGTGGTGCGGGTTCTATGGGGGGAGGTCAATAATCCATCACGCATCAGTTGGAACAAGAACCATCTGACTGTGAAGCGACTGACGGAGAACGCGCCTAAAGCTGTGACTGAGCGGATGAAGGCTAATGTCGCTGCCAAGGCTCAGAGACATGCTCCCAAGAGCGATGGACCTGTGAACTCAACTCCAGTGACTCAGGCGCAGACTCATTACGAGGGCATCGTCCATTGGAACGATGGAGCACCTGAAACGTGGAATGACGCATCGCTTCATTGGCAGTTATGGGACGCACTGACACCAGCGGAGCAAGAGTGGTGCGACGAGCCTGAACTGCCTCGTCCATAGCCACCAGAGCTACGCCTAAGACCGCCTAATGCCCGGCTAGTGCAATCAGCTAGCCGGGCCTTTCTATGCGCCACAGAGCGCGCCACACAACCAAACAACAACGAGATACGACAATGGGACCGGATGTAGAACTAAATTTACTTGAGGATGGAGAACGAGCCAGACTCGTTACTTCGGGGGACCGAAATGACTTCTACGTCACTGACTTTGGCAGGGTGATCTCTGTTATACGATCCTGTGGCAAAGAAAGAATCCTCAAGCAGGCTACCCATGACAGAGACGGCTACAAGTATGTCTGTCTTACATTCAACGGCAAGAACAAGACTAGGACTACGCACACACTAGTCCTCGAAGCCTTTGTTGGTCCCAGACCCGTTGAGCCCAGCGGCAAGCCTTATCATTTGTGCCACAATGATGGCGACGAGAGCAATAACGCGCCTGAGAACCTTCGGTGGGACACCTGTAAGAACAACATGGGTGATAAGGCTAAGCATGGTACGACTGGCCGAAAGCTCAATAAAGCTCAAGTTACTGAGATACGGTCTAGGTTTGCCACAGGGCGTATATCCGCCGAATCGCTTGCGAAGGACTACCCAGTTTCAGTGGGGGCTATCGGCGGGGTCATCAGCAATCGGACCTACTACTATGCCTCGTACATCCCGCCAGCTTAGGCTTTCCACAGAGTCGCAGTTGCGTAATCCCGAAACATCTGCGGGTTTGCCGCATGGTTCACGCTGTTGCTTGGAGACGATCAAGTAAACCTCCAGAGTTAGGAACCATAACCATGTCGTACTCAGAAAAAGCGTTTAGAGAAGACTACGAAGCCGATCTAGCTTGGCAGAAGATCAGTGACGGCATTCAGGAGAGAGCAGATCGGGCTGGCCGTACTTGGGAAGAGCAGAGCCACCTAGAGCACGAAGATAAGCAACGCCGCCTCGCCATCGTACGGAAGATAATGGAGAAGAAACCTTTGGAGTGGACCTATTCATTTACCTTCGAAGATTATTGGCTGGCACGCCAACTACTCGCCATCGAGACTTGGTGGGAGACTCTGAGCAACAAACAGAAGGCCGAGTGCGGCCCACCGAAGGAGGCACTGAAGAAATGGCGATTGGACGTCTGGTCAGAGGGACGCTGGCTGCCGTGGGAGAACACCTCGCCAAGGGTCATCAAGTTTACTGAGAATCCACACTTCCGCCGCAACCTGCTCAAGCGGGGGTATAAACCGGAGCGGCAGTGGCAACGTGGATGTCCATAGAGCGCACAGCCCCTTACAAGATTGCCGTCCAAACATGTTGTCCATCCAACATGCTCACGTTCCGTGTTAGATTGCCACATCGGGCTTGTACGCAACTAAATCGATTTCCTGTGCGTGGACTCATGCGAACCAGGTCCCCCGTCCGTATCTACCGGTTGCCGAATTCACCTCGGTGAATGGACCACAAGCAAGTTCGCGTTAGCGGTATTCAACCCATGACGTTTTCCACGCCAGAACTATGTTTTTCAGGCCAAGGCTATGTTTACTGCTGTGCAATCTTGGTTGATCGCTGTGCAATCCTGCCACCACTGCTTCTCAGCTTAGCGATTGTTGGCTTGTGACAGGCTTGGAAAATGGACAAACGGGTAATTCGTGGCTCGGGGGATCGAGTTGTAATACGCCGCTTGTCAGATGCCCGTCTCTATTTTTTCCTGCAATCGAAGCAGTTCGATCACAGCACCGGCAGCTTCATGGCCCTTGTTTCCGACGGTTCCACCACTGCGATTGATCGCCTGTTCCAGCGTATTGCAAGTCAGTAATCCGAATGCGATTGGAATGCGGTTTTGGGTTCCCATTTCCATCAAAGACAGGCTGACCGCGCGATTGATGTGTTCGTCATGGGTGGTCTCGCCACGGATCACGCAACCCAGTGCAACTGCAGCGACGATCTCGGGTTTCTCGATGATTTGGCTTACGACGGTGGGCAATTCCCAAGCACCGGGCACCCGAATAACAGGGGCTCGTTCTGCGGTGTAGCCGGCGTCTGCAAGGGTTTCCAATGCTGCGGCTACAAGTGAATCGCAAATTGCGGGGTTGTAACGACTTGCAACAATCGCAACTTTGCCGTTGGGAAGGTTGCCCTCGAGCCCTGTGATTTCAGTTGACATCCTTTAAACTCATCAAAAATTCAGCGGTGTTTTGTGTTTTACGTAATTGGTCGGTGAGGTTCTGCATCCCGTCTGCGGGTGACGATTCGGCCAAGGCTCTTCGCAAACTTGAGATCCTTCGATATTCATCCGGATCCATCAGCATTTCTTCTCGCCTTGTTCCGCTGGCGCTGATATCAATCGCGGGCCAAATTCTCCGATCCACCAATGCACGGTCCAGGACAATTTCCAAGTTACCAGTGCCTTTGAATTCTTCGAAAATGACATCGTCCATTCGGCTACCTGTATCTACCAAAGCAGTTGCCAAGATGGTGAGTGAGCCTCCCTCCTCTACTTTGCGAGCCGATCCAAACAGAGCCTTCGGCTTTTGCAGCGCGCCAGCATCAAGCCCACCAGTCAGGAGCTTTCCAGTTGATTCACCGTCGCTATTGTGGGCCCTGGCAAGCCGGGTAATCGAATCGAGGAAAATAACAACGTCAACATTGTTTTCAACCATGCGTTTCGCTTTTTCGATCACCATCTGTGCGACCTGAATGTGGCGTTGAGCTGGTTCATCAAAAGTGCTGCTAATAACTTCGCATTGTGGTCCACGAACTTCGCGTTCCATGTCCGTGACTTCTTCAGGACGTTCGTCAATCAAAAGTACAAAGACATAAGAGTCGGGGTAGTTTTTGAGGACGGCACGCGCCATCTGTTGCATCAAAATTGTTTTGCCCGCACGCGGTGGGCTTACGATCAACCCCCGTTGTCCAAAGCCGATCGGTGTCAGCATGTCGACGACTCGTGTGCTGAGTTGGCCGGTCTCGTGCTCCATGATGATGCGCGTGTCCGGGTGCAGCGGCGTCAGTTCGTCAAAGGGAACAATGTCGTTGCGGCCCATCGGATCATTGCTGTTGATCGCCTCGATCCGCAATAAGGCAAAGTAACGCTCATTCTCTTTGGGCGGCCGGATTTGACCCGCTACATGGCTGCCTGTTTGTAAACCGAAGCGACGGATTTGGCTTGGTGATACATAAATGTCATCAGGGCAAGACAGATAGTGGTAGACGGGGCTACGCAGAAAACCAAAGCCGTCTGGCAGGATTTCAAGAGTCCCCTCACCGTACATCAAGCCGTCAGCTTTCATCCGGTGTTTGAGAATCTTAAAGATCAGTTCCTGACGCGGCACGTCGGCTAAGTCATCAATGCCTTGGCTTTCCGCGAGCGTTAATAACTGAGTCAGCGATTTCTGCTGTAACTCAGCGATATTGAGAGGCTGCTGCTCATTGTTCTCGATCGAGGGTATGCCAACCTTTTCGCCAGCCTTGTTGGCTTCGCTAACAATCTCTTCTGGCAGAGATAGCGGATCACGCTCTGCATCAAGTTCACGGATGCGCTCATCGACTTCCTTGTCGGGATGTCTTGGTCGATTCTGGTTTTGGCGATAGTTGCGGTATTCGCGTTGCCCGTTTTTTCGCCTTGGCTCAGAGTTGTCACGCGAATGGGGGGTATTGGGGGACATAGGTGTCCAAATGATTTGAAAAGGAGGGATGAGGAGAAGAAAGGTTCATGAGTCAAAGCTGTGGCTCAGCAGCATGGCTCATCGCAAAGAAGAGAGAAGTGAGTGCTCGGAGGGATCGTTCAGTATGACTGTTGGCGGTTGGGGAATGAAGAAATACGGATGTAGGAGATACCAAATAAGTTGAATTTGTTTGGTTGTTGGGGCGCAAATCCTTCGCATTTTGTGAAAATAAGTCTCAGGCAAGCGTTTTGCATCCAAGTTATTCCAGACAATGCCCTGAATCGCTGGGAGCAGAATGCCGTTGAACGAGGGAACTCCATAAGGTGCTGATGGTTTCGTTTAATTCAGTGAGCGTGCCATTATTCGTAATGACTCGTGTGCTGAGGCGTTTCTTTTCTGCAATGTCGAGTTGGTTTTTTTCCCGTACTCGTAATTGCTGTGGGGTCCATCCACGTGCTCTTACTCGCTCAATTCGAATGTTCTCTTGGGCGTCGACGCACCATATTTCGTCGCAGCTTCGGTCCCACGATGATTCGAACAGTAGTGGGACGTCGAGGATTGCCACGGCCTTGCCCTGCTTTTCGAGTCGGAGCAATTGACTGGTGATGAGTCTCTTCGTTTCGGGATGAACCCGTCCCTCTAGATAGTCTAGTCGGCGGCGGCTTGCATCGTCATCCCCGAAAACCAATGCCGCCAGTTTGACACGGTCAACCCGGCCCTCACTATCAGTGATTGCAGCCCCGTAATGTTGTCTCAAATCAGCCTGAACGTCCGAACGCTCCAGAACCCCTTTCGCAATCAGGTCTGCATTGATCCAAGTTGCACCAAGTCCCACTAATCTCTTGGCAACGGTTGATTTTCCACCCGCGGGGGTTCCGACGATTCCCAGCACAATCATAATTTAAAGCGATCCCGGACGCGGATCGTCCGAAGTGAATAGGGTGAAGGCTCAACATTAAGGGGGGGCAACGTACCGCAGAAATAGTTGTGCAAACGCAGCTTGTTCCGTTGCGTGGCGTCTGGGGGGGCTCAGTCTCCCCAGCTTGAGACCATGCAACTTGAGACCATGCAGCTCGCAGCAAATGTCCTGAGGTGCGGTTGCTTCGTTTTTAACAGCGTTTGAGTTTACTTCAGGCAAGTTCACGAAGACACAGCAGGTTGTTTCTGCAGCCGGGAAAATGGGGGCCCATCTCATCCGATACCCTCTTTTTTCTCCAGCTAAACTCGAGTGCTCTCTGGCAGGTAGAGGAATGCATTGCAGTTAGGGCAGCGGATGAGTACGGATAATCTGAGGCGATCGATGTATTGAGTGGTCAGTACTTGGTAGCATCCTCCACATGATTCATCTTCCACGGGGGCCAAGGCTTCCTCCCCTTTTGCTTTGATGACTCGGCGGTATTCCACCATGACCTCCCCGGGAATTTGGCTTTCGGACTGTTCCAATTCCGAGTTCACTCGTGCCAGCTCGCTCTGCAATTCGGTTGTCTTTGCTTCGACTTCGGTGATTCGATTTTGCTGATCGTCATTTTGGTTTTCGAGTTCGGCGGCGACCTCTTTCAGTTTGGTTTCAAGGCCATCGATTTCATCCATCGCTTCGAGGATTTCATCACTGAGAACACAATTGGCTTGCTTGTCAGCTGCGATCTGTTCTTTCAGTAAGTTGAACTCACGGTTGCTGGCAGCAGTATTAAGTTTTGTCTGCAGTTGATCAATTTGCGCTTCACGCGATTTCAGTTGCAGTTGTTTTTCATCGGATCGCAGGTTGGCTTTTTTTAGCGTTTCTTTTACGGAAAGCAGGTTGGCTTCTGCTTTCGCAACCAGTGTCTCTCCCGCGGTGATCTGTCGGGGGCCTCTGGCGATTTGACCGTCAAGGTCGGTGCGCTGTCGGTGTATCCTGTGTAGTTTGCGAAGCAGGCTCGCGCTGATTTCGATTTTGGGATCACTGGGCATGGGTTTAGTCGACGTGAGAGACGGATGATGAGAGGCTGGAGATGCGCAGATGCTTGCTTCACAAAAGGTCGCGGCAACCTGTTGGCCCAACATGATGCAATCCGCCGTCGGCGTGTACCGTTTTGGTTCAACGCATTTCTTGCTTGGGCAGAAAACCTGTCGGGTTGCGACTCCGTCGCAGCAAACCTGCCCGTTTAGCATATCGCTCTGAGGCGTTCTCGCCAGCGACCTGTCGCAGGAAAAGCGTTCAAACGGGCGTTAAGAAGAAAAAAACGGTCTCACCGAGCCCTCAGCGTCCAAGAATTTGATTTGAATCCTAAATGTGATTCGTATAGACGGAGGGTTAGGAACAGATTACCGGAGTGGGCAACAAAAAGCGGGCGGCCAACCGCGGGAAGGCTGGTTCGCCCGCTATGAAAATTCAGTCTTAGAAAATATCGACGATCAAGCCGCCGTTTTCAGGAAGGCGGCCAGACGATCCGAACGCGAAGGGCTTTGCAGCTTGGCGACAGCTTTCGCTTCAATTTGACGCACTCGTTCACGGGTTACTTTGAAAATCCGACCACACTCCTCAAGGGTGTAGGAGTAACCGTCGACCAGGCCGTATCGAAGACGAATGATTTCTCGCTCACGGTAGGTCAGCGTTTTCAGCAGTTCATCAATCTTCCCGCGAAGAATGCTACTTGCTGCTGAGCGAACAGGGTTGTGGCTGTCACCGTCTTCGATGAACTCACCAAAACTACTGTCTTCACCCTCACCTACGGGCCGGTCCAGACTTACTGGATGTCGCCCGATATCCATCACTCGTCGTACTTCGTCGAGTGGAATTTCAGTGACTTTGCTGATCTCTTCGTAGGTGGGTTCCCGTTTGAGATCTTGTGTCAAAGATTTCTGTGCCTGTCGCAATTTGCTGAGGACATCAATCATGTGGACTGGAATTCGGATGGTACGAGCTTGGTCAGCAATAGCCCTTGTGATTGCTTGCCGAATCCACCAGGTGGCGTAGGTGCTGAATTTGAAACCTCGACGGTATTCGTACTTGTCAACTGCTCGCATCAGGCCTGTGTTTCCTTCCTGAATCAGATCCAGAAATGACATGCCGCGATTTCGATATTTTTTTGCGATCGAAACAACAAGGCGAAGGTTGCCACTGCTGAGTTGGCGTTTGGTGGCCTCGTACTCCTCAAAATGTCGACGGGCTTTGACCATTCGGTTGTTGAGGCTGGTGGGGCTCTCCTGCGTCACGAGCATCAGTTCCCGCTGCTCCTGTCGGAGGTCAGCAGCCTCATCACGGCTGACTGCGTCGTGTCCCAGTTCAGCTAAGCGTGCGCGAATGAAATTCATTCTTTTGGAAATCTCTTCCAAATGCTTCAGCAGTGGTGTGACGCGGCGACTACGCAGGCTGAGTTCTTCTACCAGTTCAAGGCACTTGCGGCGATTGCTGATGAAACGTCGGCGTACTTCGGATTTCAGACGTGGTGATGTACTTTTGCGAACTAACAGCTCGAAGTCAGCTTTGTTCTGACGAATCAGCACATCGAGTGTACGCAAGTTGTGTGGCATGCGAGCGGTGATCTGTTCTTTGGTCAAACGCTCCGTCAAAGATACTTTGATGGTGCGATCAAATGGCAGTTCCCCGCTGTGGACGCGATGCAGCGTTTGCACTGTTGCACGCATGGCGTAGTCTGATTCCAGCAGCGTACGACGAAATTGCTTTCTCGTGATCTCGATTTTTTTAGCGAGCGCGATTTCCTCTTCGCGGGTGAGCAGGGGAATCTCAGCCATTTGGCTCAGGTACATACGGATGGGATCATCGCTTGGCTTGGGCATTTCTACCGCAGCCGCAGCCAATGTCTCGCCTTCCGAGCTTGCGTTTCCGCTAAAGCTGTCCATCGGTTTAATGTTCTGTTGACGCATCTCAGCGACGTTCGGCTCAGGTGCTCGAACCAGTCGTGCTTTGGCCTTTGCGGTTGCCGAGTCGATCAGCTGAATGCCTTTTGTTTCGATTGCGTTGAGCAAACGATCCAGCTTTTCGGGGCTTACATCCTCATCAGGAAGGTAAGCGTTGACGTCTTCGTAGGTCAGGAATCCGTCCTGAACGCCGCGGGAAATGAGAGATGACAGTTCTTGATCCATCAATTGCATATCTAAAAAACCTCGTGTTTTACATGCCTTCGTGGCATGTGGGTCAAATGAAAATCCGTTTCAGTTGCGATGTGTTGAGCTGTGGCTCCTTCGGGGATGGCAGAAACTGACTGGGTCGTCGGAATCCAATGTAAAGTGGACGGTGGAAGTGAATGGTTTGCTCAGGAATCATTCCTGATGCCTTGTTGTAGACGCGCTTTTTCTACGATTGCCTTTAGTAAGGCATCTTCATCATCTTCTGGCATGGACGCTGATGCCAGCTTCTCGATTTGTCGGTCTTGCTCGTCTGAAATTTCTCGTTCACGGAATCGCGATAGGATGGCTGCGTAACGATCTTCCGCACTTTCTGGCAATTTGCCTGACCGCTCTGCCACTCGTTCTTGAAGAGTGACGATTTGATTCTTAAGTGCATCATTCTCAACGAGCAACAGGATAGAGTCGGCGTCAAGGCAGTGCCCGTCAAGTTCTAGGTCTTGATAGGCGGTCAGCAGCATTTTTGCCGCCATGCCTTCAAGCCATTGCACGTCAATCGCCTCGACTGCCATGTTCGCAAGCTCTGGATTCTCAATCAGTGTTTCGAACAAGTCTCGTTCTAGGCCCCGCATGGGTTTCAGGCTGACTGGGGCGGGTGCCGGTTGGTTGACTGCAGAATGGGTGTTGGTTGGCGTTGCAGTTGTGTTGGGGCTGATGGTGGGACCGTCACCAGCTTCGTCTGCTGATTCCTGCAAAGCAGCATTCGGATCTGCATGGGCCGGTGCATTTGACGGCGTCGAGCGATTTTGGGTTTGGAATGCCGGACGGTTTGGTTTTCTGAAGGTGGACCGCTTGGCCTCGTCTCGGAGCACTGTGAGTCTTTGCTCCAAACGCTCAACTTTGAACTCGAATCGCTTTGACATTCGGTTCAACAACTGATCGATGCGAAGTCCGTCAGGGGCTTTGGCGGCAATCTTTAGCATTTTGTCGACCGCAGATGCGACAGCATGGGTGTCACGTTCGACATCAACCCCGTGGGTCAAACGGCCCAGTTTGTGATCGAGGGCATCCGGAGCTTCGCGTGCGCTTTTTTCAAATGCTTCGCGGCCGTGAGCAGCGACGAAATCAGCAGGATCACTGCCGTCCGGCAGGGTCATCACTCGCAGGTCGACATCTGCAGAGATGAAAAGTTCCAGCACTTCGTCGGCTCGGTTTTGACCCGCAGCGTCTCCATCCAAAACCAGGACGACCCGTTCAGCAAATCGCCGAAGGATTTTGACGTGTTGTTCACCCAAGGCAGTGCCGAGGACTGCGACCGCGGTCCCAATACCCGCCTGTTTGCTAGCCACCACGTCCGTGTAGCCTTCCATCACCATCACTTCTCCGCTGCTGCGGATAGCATCGCGGGCGAGGTCCAGGCCATAAAGTTGTTGTGATTTTCGGAAGAGCATGGTTTCTCTTCCGTTGATGTACTTTCCACCCGCTCGGTCACCGTGTCGTTCTGCGATGGCAGGAATGACTCGCCCGCCAAGTGCGATCGGACGGCCCTGCAAGTCCTGGATTGGGAACATCAGGCGACCGCGGAACATGTCGACGTGACCGTCGCCAGAGCGTTTGGGAGAAGCCACTCCGCATGCATGAGCCACTTCGCCACTGAACTGGTGACGTTTCAGCAGGTCGACTGCGTAGCTCCATGAATCGGGCGAAAAGCCGATTCGAAAATGTTTGCGGCTTTTGTCGTTGATTCCGCGTGATGCAAGATAGTCTCGAGCAATTTTGGCATCTGGCTCATTGCTTTGCAGGTATTCAAAGTACGAATCCGAGGCCAATTTGATTGCCGACAGCAAGGTCGCACGGTCCTCGGGGCTACCCGGCTGGGTTCTTTTGCCCTGGGTGTAATCTTCAACCTGAATGCCGGCCAACTCAGCCAAGGTGCGGATCGCAGTCGGGAAATCTGTGCCATCTCGCTTCATGACGAAACTGAAGACATCACCACCGATGTCACACGGCCAGCACTTCCATGTTTGCCGCTCTTGATTGATCGTCATGGAGGGACGTCGATCGTTGTGCCACGGGCAGCGGGCAACGAGATTGCGACCCTGAGGCTGCAATTCAAGCGTCGCACCGATGACATCTACAATGTCAACCGCGCTACGCACACGCTCTTTCAGGTCGAAGTCCTGAGTTGGGGACAAACGACAACTCCATTGAAAGTGACAACTGAACCGTGCAAAACGACACGCAGTACCCACGTGGGTACCAAAAGAATACTCATGTGATTCTTCCTTGGTCGCTTCACCTGTTCAAGCCGGCGAAACTTTTCCAATCGGTCCACCCACCGTGCTTTGCACGGGAGCCGTCATCCAACGGCATTCAGGTAAATTTCGACTGACGCAATCCTTTGCAGCGTATCAGAATCGGGAGCGGTATGAGCCGCGAATCGATTCTTTCCACGAGCGACCCGCGATTGTGGGGGAACCGCTCGCGTGGGTCAACACCAATGTATCTATTCTTTTTACTTCTGCTCAAGTTGCGACATGAGTCACACCTTGGGATTGGGGTTTCTTGCGACGACGCGGTGGAAATGCAGGTAGACCTCACGATTCACGACCCGCCGTAGACCCTCTACCAGGCATGCCGGTTCGTTTTCCGATTCGCCCGTCTCGATCACGGATTCCAAAGCGGTTCCCGGTGCGACGGCAAACGTGCGCTGGTTAATCGTCTGGTTGCCCGCATCCAGTTCCGGAATGATAAAATGGCAAGTAGCACCAAACGTCAACATTCGAGCGTTGTACGCATCGTGGTAGGGGCGGAACCCGGGGAATCCTGGTAGCAGGCCGTGATGCAAGTTGATAATCCGACCGCCAGCAAACTGCCAACACGTCTGGGCCGGCAAAATCCTCATGTATCGGGCAAGGACCACGTAATCCACGTCGAACTCGTCCAGAATCCTGGTCATCGCGTTGTCATCGGCAACACCGCGGTCATTGCCGATCATGCGAAACGGAATGTCAAATTCGTCCGCTAGCGGACTAAGCTTGTCTCGGTTCGAAATCAGGACCGCGGCCTCAGCCGAGATCAGTTCGGATTGAATTGCCTCCAGAACCGCTCGTGGTGTGTGTTCAACATAGGTGCAACAAACCGCGATACGCGGACGGTTGGCCCGGTTTTCACTGCTCCATACCCGAATGGCCAACGAGGTATGCTCACCAATCTGTCGCATCGCATCGGTCAATGGCTCGAATTCTTCAGCTTCAATGTCAATCCGGCACAGCATGGCGAAGATATGCTCCTCGTCGTGGTCATACATCTGGATTTCAGCAATCCGAGCACCGCGGCCTGTGACATGATGAATGATGGGGTCTGCCAATCCGACGTTGTCAGGTCCCAGGGCAGTGATGATGACTTCCATTAATTTTCTCCGGACGCTAATCCGTCAACGCTGATCAGTAATTACTGATCAGTAATTACTAATCGGGGAATAAATACTTGTGAGCAGGAACGGCCAATGGCCGGTTTCGTGACGAGATAACTCGTCTCCAACAGCTGGGGGAGATCGCAGCCCGCCTTGCGTGAACGTATTGTGGGTTCTTTCATTGTGTTTGCCGACCCCCGCCCCCCCCATCAATTCGATCCACTGTGAATCCGATCCACTGTGAATCCGATCCATTGTTAATCCCACCCATGGTGGTCGACATATCGGTCCTCGGTGTCTGGTAGCAGTGAGACGGGAAAAAGGCTGGTGGGCAGGGCGATTGGGTGACTGGTGACTGGTGATTGGGGGCTGGTGATTGGGGGCTGGTGATTGGGGGCTGGTGATTGGGGGCTGGTGATTGGGGGCTGGGGCTGACCTGCTGCGCTGGAAAGTTCAGCTCTGATGAAATCCTGTTGGGAAGATTCATTGGCTGAAGCTCGCTGTTTGCTCGAAGGCAGCGGTCCCAAGTGCGGTTTCAAAAGATGCAGTGATTCAGACAACAGGAGGGGAGTTCTGGTGCGTTATCGTGCTTGTGGCGGGGTTGAACTGCCGCGTTCAACCGTTGGTTAGCTTCAAGCCTCGTCTCTTGACTCTTGGCAATTCGGGCATTGCAGACGCATCTTCCAAGCGTTTGGCCTCCTTGGGCGGTCGGTTTCTGCTTCCAAAAAGCTTGTCATGTTGCTTGTTTTGTGGCGATGAGAGCGTTTTTCGCATCATCGTCCGCTACGCCGTCTATGCTGGTTCATTGCGGCAATGCAGCTGATAAACTGTCGTGCCCAGTTGTTTTAACTCCGCCGGCAGGTGGTTCGCTATTTGGCGACCCTCCTCAGGCGGGTGCACGCTTATTGGTTCGCAGCAGCAGGATTTGATGCCGCTTTGTCCATGAGTCATTGTCCATGAGTCATTGTCGGCGGCGTTGGCTGCGTCGTGGCCGGCTTTGATTTGGGACGCCCTGAATCACGTTGCTGCAGATTGCTGCCCGCTTTTTCTTTTTCGTCACTTTTGTCCAGAGTCATTCTCTTGTCCGCGATTGCACCGCCCACCAAACGACGTCGTAGTCAACTGCCAGCCTCGGCGAACTTATGTGATTACTGCACTGCAAAATGTTGCCATTACTTTGCCTTGGCCATCGATGAGCCGGTGAATCGACGAGACTTTGATTTCATGCGGTGGTATTTATTGCATGACCGCGCGACCGTTTTCGTTGATAACGATGATTGGTATTTGCTGGTTCATACAACTTGCAAGCATTTGCGAGACGACTATCGGTGCGGTATTTACGAGACTCGACCACAGATTTGTCGCGATTACACGACAGATGAGTGTGAGTTTGAAGATGATTGGTGCTACGAGAAGTATTTCGAGACGCCGGAACAGCTTGATGAATACGCTGATGCACTGTTCGGGCCTCAGTTCCCAGTTCCGAATCTTGCAGAATGTGATGTTTTGCGCAGTCGTCGCTCAACTGAACTGCCGATTGCGTGAATCGTTGAATCCTGTAAAACGGTGAATCAGGCTGCGGGGAAGGCTTTCCTGTCGTGCTCACGCGGGCGAGATGCTGTCTCGCCAACTCGCGTGTTGCACTGACTCAGGTGATTTCCTGCCCCACCAACAATGTTTCTTGCCCGTTCCTATATTTCCTATTTCCCTTTCATTGCCACACATGTCGCTTATCCAACCACGCACGCTGAAAGGGTTCCGGGACTACCTTCCCTCGGTGATGATTCCCCGCGAGCAGATGATGCAAACGGCAAGGGAGGTTTTTCGTTCCTTCGGTTTCGCGCCAATTGATACACCGGTGCTCGAGCATCTCGAAATTTTGACCGGGAAAGGGAGCGATGAAACGGATCGTCAGATTTATCGTTTTCAGGATAACGGGCGGCGTGATGTCGGCATGAGATTTGATTTGACAGTGCCGCTAGCCCGATTCGCGGCACAGCATGTCAATACCTTGGGAACCCCTTTCAAGCGTTATCACATCGCTCCGGTTTGGCGTGGTGAGAACCCTCAGGCTGGGCGATATCGTGAGTTCGTGCAGTGTGATTTCGATACGATCGGCACAGAGTCCGTGCTGGCCGATATTGAGGCCGTTGCCGTGATCAACAATCTGCTTGCAACGATCGGGTTTGATGCTTTCACGATCAGCATCAACAATCGCGTCATTCTGAGTGGGCTGTTGGAGCACTTGGGGTTATCCCAGAAGGCTGTTCCCGTTCTTCGCAGTCTCGATAAGCTTGCCAAGATTGGTCGTGAAAAAACGGCTGCCGAGATGTGCAAGGTTGCCGAAATTGAGGCGAGTCAGGCTGACGCTGTGTTGGCCTTGGCTGAATGCGATGGGGACGCCGAGTCCATTTTCGCGCGGCTGCCTGAGATTACCGGAGGCAATGAGACAGCAGCTTCCGGAATTGAGCGTCTGGAACAGATTTACAAAGGGGCTCTGGCGTCGGGCGTCCCTGCGTCACGACTGAAGCTTGACGTCTCGATCGCTCGCGGGCTTGACTACTACACCGGGGTTATCTTTGAAACGACCTTGGATGATCTACCGGGAATCGGGAGCGTTTGCAGTGGTGGGCGTTATGACAACTTGGCAGGCCTGTACACCAAGCAACATCTGCCCGGCATTGGGGCATCATTGGGATTGGATCGCCTTCTAGCAGCCATGGAAGAGTTGAACTTGCTGCCAGACGCTTCCACGCCGGCTCCCGTTTTGATTGCCTTCTTTGATCGTGACTTTCGGGACGACTATTTGCGTTTGGCAAGCAATCTGCGAGCTGCAGGTATTGCCGTCGAGGTGTACCCCGATGCAAAAAAGCTTGGGGTGCAATTGAAATACGCGTCACAGAAAGGATTCACCATTGCCATCATCGCCGGTGGAAACGAGTGGGGAGAGAGTCGTTGTCAAGTAAAGACGTTAGCGTCACGCGAATCGGTCGATGTCGCCTACACACATGAGAGTCCAGACGCATTGGTCGATGTGTTGACGAAAATCATTGCGGCTGCGAATTGAACAAATCGACGGTGTCAACAACTTCCTGCAGAGACTGTGGCGGCAATCTGTCATTGTGTCCCAGGCCGGTTATCTCAATTAGCTTCTTCTGTTCACTGTCTGCTGCTTCGAAAAGTCGGCGCCCGCATTCGATTGGGATTACCTTGTCAGTTGTGCCGTGGATGACGACGATCGGGCCTTGGTAATCATTGATCTTCCCGACGGAATCAAAGCGATTTTGCATGATCAGTCGGACGGGAATCCATGGGTATTGGCGGCTGGCAATACCCACCAGTTCATCGTAGGTCCGTTCAAGTACGAGTGCTTTGGCACCACCATTAGCTGCCAGGGCGACGGCGCATCCGCCACCCAGCGACCGGCCATATAAAATGATGCCTGACTTGCCTATCCCAAAATTTTCACATAGGTAGTCGCGGGCAGCCTCGCAGTCGTGGACGAGTCCGGACTCTGTTGGGGTAATGTCATCTTCGTAACCACGGTACTCAGCCATTAAAACGGTGGCGTCAAAGGCCGCACTAAGCCGTTCTGCCAATTCGTCGAGACGTTGTGCCTTTGAAAAATTACCGTGCATGAACAGCAGGTAGTTCGGACTGTTCTTGCGTGTTAGCAATCTTCCTTTGAGCTCGTTGCCATCACTTGTCGTGTACTCGATTGGTGCTGTCGACATGGCTTTATGGAGAGGTACGGTGGTCACGTAGGCTCCGGGATAGACAAGTCTTGTTTCCAGGAGTGCGAGTGCCACAATGATTATTGCATAAATCACCAGAAAGGTGCACACCGTCCTGATGAGGTAACGACGGATTCGTTTTGGCTTTACCGTGTCAGTCATTTGGGATGCCTGTTAAGAGCGTGTGCGGTGGACGCGGTCTCGTAAACCGGAGTTTCTGGAGAGTGCCGTTCCCGCGGAATGTTGTGGCTGAACTGAGTCCTGAGTGCATTGTGAGGCATGATCGAAACGGTATGCATTCCCCAGGTCGTATTCGAGTTGGTAAGTCTGCTTCTCTGAGGACGGGCCGTTCATGTTTTTAGTGTGCGGTGGCCCTGCCACAGGAATTCAAGATTACCACTGACCCAGGGATAGCGTCAAAGTGTGGTGAGCAAGCGAGCAGGGATGGCGACGAGGTTTTTGAATGTGAACGGCGTGCTCGGGGAAAGCGGCGTGTTCAGGGTTGGTTGCGTGGAGCATGGGCAGCGAGGGATATTAAGGAATGAGGAGTGAGGGATGTCGCGGGGTACGATGAGGGATGTTGCGGTCGATGAGCGGGGGCGAGGGAAGTGAACGAGGCGATCCACCCGGCAGTTTTCGCTTTAGGCAGACGCTTTTGCGAGTCATCGTTGACTGATCTGCCAAGCAAGCGTGAGTCAGCTCGTCGGATGCTGGCCAGAGTGGTCGGTTGGCCCCAGCAGTGCCTGTGGGGCGTGGTTTACCGGTTGTACATCACGAAAATGCTGCTCCGGCATTTTTCTCAGGTCTTTGTGTGTTCCGCAGGCTGGAATGTGGATAAATTCATGAGCGTTCCGTTTTCTTTCTTGAAAGCTTGTATTTTATGACTGATTCTGACGCTGCTGATGATTTGGAAGAGCAACCACCGCTCAAGGAGGATCCTTTGGTGTTGGAACGGCTTCGAAAAGACGGAGAGCAAGTATTGGCTGAGGTGTTTGCCGTTAATCGAGAACGCTTTTGGCATTTGGTTACATTCAGAATGGACCAGCGAATTGCGGCGAGGGTTGACGCAGATGACGTGTTGCAGGAGGCGTTTGTTGCCGCATCCAAAAGATTGCAACATTACTTGCGTGACGAAAACTACACGCTGTTCATTTGGTTAAGAATGATTGTTGCTCAAACCCTGGTTGATGTGCATCGTCGACATCTGGGAACAGAGAAGCGATCGGTGGGACGCGAGGTTTCAATACGCGGAAATCAATATCCACAAACCACTTCTGTTTCATTGGCCGCTCACTTGGTTGCCAGTCAGACATCGGTGAGTAAGTCGGTGCAGCGTAATGAAATGGGGCAGTCGCTTGCGGCGGCCATTGAGCAGATGTCAACGTTGGATCAGGAGGCAATTGCTTTGAGGCATTTTGAGGGACTCTCGAATGTCGAAGCGGCTCAGGTGCTCGGGATTAGCGTCACAGCGGCCAGTAATCGTTATGTTCGCGCACTCTCGCGTTTGAAGGAAATACTGGAAGAGTTGAATCTGGACGGATAGATTTTGCGATCGAGCTTGCTGCCGCACTGTGCTTTTTGCGCGGTTTGATTCCTACGACGCACGAAAAAAAATGGATTCGAAAACACCATCAAACCGAAATCCCGTCGAGTCCATTGCCAGTGACTACGCTGAGTCAGTGCGTGGTGGAAAACGCCTTTCAGTGGATTCCGTGGCTGAAGCGAACCCTGAGCACGAGGCTGCATTACGTGATTTGTTGCCGGTGATCGAAAAGTTGGAACAGGCTCGGCAGGCCCACATTCAAAGGCCGTCCGGACTAGCAACTTTGGGTGTCTCTCGCCCCGAGCGTCTGGGTGACTTTCAGCTGGTGCGGCAAATTGGTCGTGGCGGCATGGGGGTCGTGTTTGAGGCCGTGCAGAAGTCACTTGGACGTCGAGTTGCCCTGAAGGTGCTTCCCAGTTCTCTGTTGTCAAATGATGAGCAGTTGCGACGTTTTGAGCATGAATCGCGGACTGCCGCAGCACTTCATCATACGAATATTGTGCCCGTGTTCGGGGTCGGGCATGATCAGGGATTCCATTACTTCGTCATGCAGCGAATTGATGGGCATGGTCTGGATACGCTGTTGCTGGAGGCTGAGCGGAAGTTGACACCACAGCAGGTTGCAAAGCTTGGTGTGCAAGCTGCTTCAGCACTCGCTTATGCACACCATCAGCAGGTACTGCACCGCGATATCAAGCCCGCGAATCTGCTGGTCAATGATGATCTTGAACTTTGGGTGACAGACTTTGGCGTCGCCAAGGCACTGGAGTCCGACGCGGTCACACGCACGGGCGATGTTGTGGGGACACTACGGTACATGGCGCCGGAGCAAGTGATGGGGGAAGCTGATGTTCGAAGTGACATCTACAGTCTTGGGCTCACCCTGTACGAATTGTTGGCAGGACGTCCAGCGATTGACGACTCGTCGATCCGACAGGCAATCGTCGCTCGGCGACCCGCACCCAGTCCACCGCCATTGAGGCAGTTGAATCCTGATGTCCCCAAAGATCTGGAGACGATTCTGCACACGGCAATGTCAAATGATCCGGAAGCTCGCTATCAGACAGCAAGTGCATTGGAACAAGACTTGGCCGCATTCTTGCAGGGAACATCGATTTCCGTCCGGCGAACGCCGGTTTGGGAACGCGTGCACCGCTGGGCTAAAAGGAATCCAGCCGTTGCTGCACTCTCGGTGTTGTCGATGCTGCTGCTTGTCAGCGTGGCGGTGCTGTCGAGTACCGGATTCATCCAATTACGGGCCGCCTTTGCACGTGAACAGCAGAATCGCCAAAAAGCTGAGCAGATTGCCGAGGTTGCCGTGGGGACCGTGGACCAGATTTTTCAGCGTTTTGCCGGCGGCATGCAAACTGAAGACTCGGGTAAGGAATTCGCAGCAGCGCCGGCGATTAGTTTGGAAACAGCTGAATTGCTCGAAGATCTTTTGCCGTTTTATGATGAAATCGATCGCCTCAGTTTCACGGACGGTGGAGGAACACCACAGTTGCAGCAGTCGACCGCCGGTGCTCAATCTGCCGTGGCAGAGTTGCACTTCAATCTGGGGCATTATCAACGTGCGATTGAAACGTTTGAAGGAATGCTGCAAAAGCAAACGGCGGGGGACTTGGACTCAATTGAAGGACGCGTGCAGGTAGTAACGTTACGTAATCGACTTGGGTTTGCGTTTCGGATGCTGGGCGAAGATGCGACCGCGGAACAGGAGCATCGGCGTGCTTTGCAAATGTTGACCCAAGTTGCCAAGGAAGTGGATCCCGCTGACGCGACAAAATCACGAAGTATCCGATTTGAAGTTGCGCGGACACACTATTTGCTGGCGATGTATGTGCTGCCTGGGATGGGGCCAACGGCGATGCCGACCATTGATGTGCTTCGCTCGACTCGTTTCGGTCAACAAGGGCCCGGGCAACTCGGGCCTGGGCAACTCGGGCCTGGGCAACTCGGGCCTGGGCAACTCGGGCCTGGGCAACTCGGGCGTGGGCAGGCGCGACGAGGACCCTTTCGCCCGGAGGGAAGGCCACGTCCTCGAGGGGGAAATCGAAAAGGGGGGCCACCAGAGCTAGGGGGGCTATCAAGCTTGGGCGGGCCAGCAACGTTGGGCGGGCCAACGCTCGCTCAAGATAGAAGCGGCTTCCCATCTCCACCCTTCAGGGAGGGTCGCGGAGGAGTTCGTGGTGGTCAACGCCTTGGGCGTGCCGAAAACGCTGCCCATGCAGAGAATCTGCAGATCGCGATTTCGATCCTGCGGCAACTGATCGACGAGGATCCTGAGAATGTAAGTTACTCTTTGTCACTGGCACGATCGCTGCGGCAGGAAGAGCATGACGCGCGTTTTCGGCCGCGGCAAGGATCTGACTTGGGGGCACGGGAATCGGTCGGGCTGTTGCGTGATTTGAAAAACAAACATCCCGACAATCAGACGGTGCTGTTTGAACTTTCAGAGGCGCTTGCTGATCACCATTTATTTAATGCCGGCGATTCTGAGTTTAGTGACAGCAAGGCGGAATTGACCGAGGCTGCCGAGACGTTCACGCATTTGTGTGAAGTGCATCCCAACGTGCCGGCTTACATCAATGCGATGGTACACACGTACTTCAAGCTAGCGATGTTGATGGAACGTGAATCACAGGATGCTTCTGAGCAGGAAAAACGCGAACTAAAAAGTCAATCGAAAGCGGCGCTAAGGCGAGCCGTGGATGGTTACGCAGCGCAGGTACAGATGCATCCTGACGCACTGGGGTATCGGGCATGGTACGCATTATTCCTCTACCACGATGGTAAAAACGCACTGAGCAGCGGGCTGTACGAGCAAGCTGTGGCATCCCTGCAGAAGTCAGTCGCCCAGTGGAATCAAGTGATTGAGTCCAAGCCAGACGAGCGAATCAGCTGGCGGGCGTTGCCGGAGGCTTACCGAAATTTAGGGCAGGCTTTTGAAGGTATTGGAAATAGGGAAGAAGCTAAGGCTGCTTTTGATATGGCCGCGGTAAGTCAGCAGATGATTGACTTGGGCCCCTAACCGTTTACGTGGAACAGGTATACAGACAAGATGACAACCCACGGTACCGTTAGCGATGACCCGAAAGGTTGAATCGGGTCCCTTTCAGGAAGACGCTTCTGACTTTCAAGCGTGGTGACAGAACAAGGATGTCTGCCGATTTGCCCCGTTGCAGGCTACCAATTTCAGAGTCCATTCCAACTCGTTCAGCGGGTGTGAGCGATGCCATCCGCACAATATCTGCGAGTGGAATGTCGGTTGATGTATGCATCTGCCGCACCATGTGGGCCATCCCACTTACTGAACTGGCCAGCGAGTCTTTGCTTGCCCAGCCGACTTTGCCGTCGCTGGTAAACCATGATCCATTCTCTTGAGGTCCGAATCGATACTTGCCTGGTGGCATGTCCAGGGCGCGGTTGCAATCGGTAACCAGACATAGTCGGCTGGCTGTTTTTAGCTGCCACGCAAAACGGAGTAATTCCGGTGAAAGGTGCATCCCATCTGCAATCACTTCGGTGCTCATTTCTGGATTACCGAGCACGTACTCGAGCATGCTACCCTGCATCGGGACACCAAGGCGATTGCGAATGGAAGGCACGGTACTCATTGCACACCAGAAGTGGTCGACATGCCGCATTCCATTTTTGAAAGCCGCATCCATCTCCGACCAGCTGGAATTTGAATGGCCACACGTGACCAGACAGCCTTTTCGTCGCGCGTAGCGATAAAACTTAGCAGCTCCAGGCAATTCAGCAGCACAGGTCGCAACTTTGACGATTCCAGATTCGAAATAGGATTCATACTCGTTCGCTGCGGGCGTTCGACGGCCCGACTTGCTATGACAACCAACTTTGTCTTTCGCGAAGAAGGGGCCATACAGGTGCACTCCGCCGATGGCAGCTCCGTTTTCCGGAGTCCAGGCTTGTTGAGCTCGTGTGCTGGCATCCAGCATTGCCCGGATTTGCTTGGGGCTACCGGTGGTCGTGGTGGGGAATAGCGTGGTCGTCCCATGTCTTGCATGTGTCCGGCAACTCTGATGGACTGCTTCGAGACTACCGTCCATGAAATCGCTGCCACCGCCACCATGGACATGGATGTCGACGAACCCAGGGCTAATCCACCCGCCCTTGGCATCGATTGTCTCAGCACTCTTGGGGATGCGATTCTTGGACTGTCCCACGTACGTAATTTTGCTGTCTCGGCAGACCACGATGGCGTTATCGATGGTGCGGTCAGGCAAGATGGCCGTTCCGCCAGTAAAGCAGAGGCTTGGCAATGTAGTTTTCCTTCAGATTGACAGGGGAATGCCGTGCTCAATTTGAGCTCCCGAACGCCATCGCAAGCGGTTTGTTATGAACGCCAAGAACCTTCAGCTCACCCGCTCGAATTCGTTCGGCGATCGGTGCTCGCATCGTAACGTGTTGAGCTGCTTGATTGGCCTTAGAGCATGGAAAAAATGCTCACTGCATCAAGGACGGGGGCGAACGGATCAGCACAACGCTTGCCGTAACTTGGTGCCGACAAGCGAAACAGGCAGGCAAACGAACGGGTCGAGAGTCTAACGAGTCGAAGTTCAACGGAACGATTCAGCACGCGGCATCCAGCCTGCGACACCGCGTTGTTTGTCCAGATTCAGCTTGGCCTCGCATCGCATTTCATCGTCCTCGGCACGCAGCCTGACATGAATAATGACTTCACTGCCTAGAGGCTCGTCCATCGTCCAGTCCAGCGGAACATGAAATCCACTGACGGGCGTGTCTTTGACAAAGCCGAGCACTTGGTCGCGGTCAAAGTTCCAGCGTCCAAGTCGCGCCATCGACGGCTCACGCTTCGGATCCAGCACCACGATGGACATTTCACCATCGACATGAAAATCCTTCAGATTGATGGTTTTGCCAAGATCGTTGACAACATTTACCACGAGCAGCATGTCCTGAATCTGTTCTTCAATCCGATTAGCACCTGACAGAGTGGGGTGAATTTTTAACGAGTCAGGAACTCGTTCGTTGGACTTCACCGAGTCAGGCAACTGGATTTGGCCGGGTGGTTTGATTTCATTGGGAGATCCAAGCTGCGGTGGCAATTGTTCCCCAGGTAGTACCGGTGGCAGTTCGGTGTCTTGTTTTCCCGGGGGTACCGGTCCGCCAGGTGCAGGGTCAAGCAGTCGCGTTCCAGCATTTGGTTCTGATGGCTTGGCTGCATCCCCGTTTTGAGTGCTGTTGCCAGTACCGCCAGCGGAGGGTGGAAGTGAGAACGCGGGCGAAGGGGTGGGGGTTGAATTCTGGGGTGATTCGGTTTTAGGACTTGTTGGATTCAAGTCGGGGAATGCTGGGGCCGGCAGTACGTTGGGGGATGAACTTGCGGGCGGATCTGTCAGGGGAACTGGATCAAGGCTGAATGATTTTTTGCGATCAGGCGAGCTGCCTGGCCCGTCGATATTGAGTGCACCAGGTTCTACCCGTTCGCCCTCGTCAAAGGTGGGCGGCAGCAAGTCACTGAGTCCGATGTCCTCGTCGTCCGCGGGAGGATCATCTTGACGGTCGGTGTCACGGTTCGCGTTCGGATCGGGGCTTGGTTCGAAATCGGGCTCTAGCCACTTCCTTTCCTGTCGCTGGGTATCAGGGCGGCGAGCTGGTTTTGCGGAATGGATCGGTACTTCGCTCGCTTCGATACGCGCTCGCTTCAGTTTTTCTGAGAGCACCCGGTTTTTGTAATCCGCCTCATAAAGCTTGTCTTCCAGAACTCTTACCTCGCGAATCATTTTCTGTTGGTATAAATCCTGCTGGGCGCGACTTCGGCAGCCATTTGCAGCAGGCAACCCAACGCCAAGAATGATCAAGGCGATGATTCGGGTTCGGAGAGGAGGGCGATCGCTCAACACGTTCGATTTCGGCAATCAGGTGTGGCAATGATGGTGGACACTGGACGAACACTTCAATCCACCCAAATACCAAGCGAGGCGTGCTGAGGTCAACGGCGGATCAAGGGAGGTTTTATTTTGGCCGTGTTTTTGTGAGGAAAGGGCTGAGTTGAGAACTGAAAGTTGTGCGACTCTGGGTCGCATCAGATCAGCTGACTGGCGTTTTTTGCCGTTTTCGATGGCAAATTGGTTGCAAGCATTGTGGGAAAAGCCCGTTGGCTGGCACAATGCCGCTCCACGAGGATCCTGGCAGGCGTTTGGTGAGCTCACGAGTCCATCGGGCGTGGGTGATGACAATTTCACTCTGGCTGTGGGGCAACCTGAATGGAGATTTAAACTGACAGCTTGTTTTCTTGAGCAGCTGTCGTGATTTTTCAGGCTGCGACCGCGTTTCGCCTGATGACCTCCTTAAGTGGTCTGGCCCTCAATTCGAGTCGCGGAAAGACGCAGCTGGAGATTTGTGATGGTCATGGTCACTTGAGCGAACCGAATGCCAATTTTTCCGTAGGAACGGGATACCTCAAGCAAGGGAATAAAAATGTCGAATGCAACTGAATCAAATCAAGACCCGATGGCCTTGATCAATCTCGAAATTCAACAGGCGTGTGCTCCGTTTCAGCGTCTGATTGGCGAGGTCGGTAAAACGATTGTGGGTCAGGAAAAGCTGATTCACCGGATGCTTGTTGGCTTGTTGGCCAATGGTCATTTATTGATCGAAGGTGTTCCAGGGTTAGCGAAAACGACGGCTGTCGCTTGCCTTGCCAAGGCAATTCGTACTGACTTTCAGCGGTTGCAGTTCACCCCTGATTTGCTGCCGGCAGATTTGATCGGCACGCAGGTGTATCGGCCGCAGACACAGGAGTTTGTGGTTCAGAAAGGGCCGGTCTTCTCCAATTTGATTTTGGCTGATGAGATCAATCGTGCTCCGGCAAAGGTCCAGAGTGCCTTGCTCGAAGCGATGCAAGAGCGTCAGGTTACCATCGGTGGCGAGACATTCCCTTTGCAGGAGCCGTTTCTGGTGATGGCGACTCAAAATCCGGTGGAGCAAGAAGGAACTTATCCGTTGCCTGAAGCTCAGGTTGATCGTTTCATGCTCAAGGTGATTGTGGAGTATCCAAATCGAGATGAGGAAATCGAAATTTTGGACCGTATGTCGCGGACGAAAGTGAAGATGGATGTTGAGCCTGTTGCTTCACCTGCTGAGATCATGACCGCTCGTGAACTTGTGGATCGAATCCATGTGGATCGGAAGGTTCAGGAATACGTGGTTGATATCGTGATGGCGACACGGAAACCATCGGCCTACAACTTGCAGTTGGATGAATTGATCGAATTTGGAGCTTCACCTCGTGCCACCATCAATTTGACCCTGGCGGCCAAGGCGAACGCTTTCCTTGATGGACGAAGTTTTGTGACACCTCAAGATATCAAGTCGATGGCGATGGATGTATTGAGGCATCGTGTCACTGTGACCTATGAAGCGGAAGCAGAGGAGAAGACATCGGAAATGTTGATCGAGCAGATCCTCAATACTGTCCCCGTTCCTTGATTTTGAGTTTCGAGATCGTGTGTGCGAAAGGACAATGTCATGATTCCACGCGAAATGATGCGGCGGATACAGCGTATCCAGATCCATACCTCCCACGTTGTTGATGACCTGCTAGCCGGTCAGTGGCATTCCGCCTTCAAAGGACGGGGGATTGAGTTCGAAGAGGTACGCCCCTATCAAGTGGGCGATGATGTTCGGACCATCGATTGGAACGTTACGGCGCGAGCTGGCGAGCCTTTCGTCAAGCTGTTCCGCGAGGAGCGTGAACTGTCCGTCATGTTGCTGGTCGACCTGAGTGCTTCTCAGGACTTTGGCACCCATGTGCAAACGAAACGCGAGTTGATCACCGAATTAGGAGCGACTCTTGCTTTCAGCGCGATCAAGAATAACGACAAGGTCGGACTGTCACTTTTTACGGATCAAATCGAGAAGGCGATTCCACCTCGTAAAGGCAAACGTCATGTGCTCCGGTTGATCCGCGAGCTGTTGTACTGCCAGCCCATGGGACGAGGGACGCATCTGAAGTCAGCACTGGATCATCTTCACCGCACCGCCTCACAACGGACGGTGGTGTTCTTGATCAGTGATTTTCAGGATGCTGGGTTTGAGAAGACACTTCGGATTACTCGCAAGAAGCATGATGTGATCCCAATCATGGTCAACGACCAACGGGAATTTGATTTGCCCAATGTTGGTTTGCTGCGTTTGCGAGATCCAGAGTCCGGGAATATGGTCACGATCGATACCGCCAGTCGGCGACATCGAGATACGTTCCAAAAGTTGCAACTCGCCGAAGCTGAAAAGCGTGACGCGATCTTTCGACGGCTGAAAATGAACCCCATTCGCTTGGCAACAGGCGAAGATTATGTTGAGCCACTAAAGCGTTTTTTCCATCGTCGAGAGGCAGAACGTTGAAAACTACCTATCGCCTCATTGCCGTCCTTCGTGCGCCCTGCCTGCTTCTGTGCCTCATCTCGCTGAGTTCAATGTCGCTGAGTTCAATCTCGCTGAGTTCAGGCATGACCACCAACGCCGTGGCCCAGGACTCTGCTGCACCCGTGCCGAATCGCTTTGAATCGACGGATGCGCCCATTACCGTCGTGGCAGAGATTGTGGCTACAAAGTCGCAAGTCGCAGTCCCGATGCAGTACGCTGTGACCATTGATGCGCCGCGGGGGGCAACCGTGGTTCTGCCTCCCATCGCGGGGGTTTCCATCAACGAGACTGACAAACTGTCGGTTGTGGATCAGCCGTTGGGCGACTTTTTGTTGACGGGCGTTGAGGTCACTCGTGACTTGCCGACCGGCGCATCCAGTGGTGCAAGACGAACGCGATTGCTGCTAAATATTGAATCGCTTAAGCCGGGGCTGCGTCAGGCACCCGCGCTAGAGGTTGCTTATCGTCTTGGGGATCAAGAGAGTGATACTGCGGGTGACAGTGATACTGCGGGTGATACTGCGGGTGACACTGCGGGCTCCGTTTCAGAAGGTACTGTTCGAATTCCTGCTCTCGGTATTGAGATTGGTAGCGTCTTACTTGCGGACGATACCCCGGACAAGTTCCGCGATATTAAAAATGCAATGGCAACGCAGGTGGATGATCCTGAACCTTCAAGTCCCCTGCTCGCGTTGATGTTTGTTGGGCTGGGGACGCTGTTTGTTGGTTTCTTGTGGTGGGCTCGCCGTGGCAAGTGCCCTAGGCCGGAGCAGTGGGCTCTGCAGCGGATCGGCGACTTAAAGCAGTCTTATGAGTCCAACCAGATTAGTACCGCGGAAGTGTATGGCGATCTGTCGGTCGTTCTGCGTGATTATGTACAGTCCGCATGTAATACACCGGCCACAGCCCTTTGCACTTCTGAATTTTTGGATCGATTACGGCGTGATGGATTCGATGCTGAAGTGATCTCCGCGGCCCGCTCCATTCTTACCAAGTCCGACATCAGCAAATTCTCGCCTGAGGTCGAGGCGTTGGAAGAGGGCGGGACGTCACCATTTGAGCAGGCACGTTCTGTCGTTGAAGAGTCCGTTCGTTTGCAGAACCTGGCCCGACAGCGTCAGCACAGGGCGGGTAGGTCTGCCGTTCAGGCAACCCTTGAGACGGCGCGAAAGGCGGAGGCATAAATGTTTTATAATCCATGGTTTCTGACATTGTTACTGCTGGTTCCGTTTGCAGCTTGGAGGCTGTGGCGTGCGAATCAAGTGACTTCGATCAATTACAGTTCCGCTGCGACTGGCTGGGCGGCGCGTCCGACGTTACGGCAGCGACTGATCTGGTTACCTCCGGCGATGACTCTCGTTGCGATTGTGTTGATGGTCTTGTCGTTGGCTCGCCCCCGGCATGGTCGTGAACAGACAATGGTGAGCACGAATGGTGTGGCCATTGAACTGGTGGTCGACCGATCCGGAAGCATGCAGGCTCTGGATTTCCAAATCGATGGAAAGAACGTTGATCGCCTGACGGCTATCAAAAATGTCGCTGGCAAGTTTGTCTTGGGGGCCGAAGCTTCTGATAGCCAGGCGGCGCTGGAAGGGCGTGTGAGCGATTTGATCGGTCTAGTTACCTTCGCTGGTTATGCAGATGCGATCACACCCTTAACCTTGGACCACGCTTTTCTTGTCTCGCAGCTTCAGGGGGCCGAAATTGTTACCACGCGTGGTGAGGATGGTACCGCGATTGGAGACGCGATCAGTCTTGCCGTTGACAAATTGAACAATTTGGATAACCGACAGACGGATGAGATCAAAAGCAAAGTGGTCATCTTGCTGACCGATGGTGAGAACACGGCGGGCGAGATCGAACCCGCGGCGGCTGCAGAACTGGCCAAGGCGATGGGTGTTAAGGTTTACACCATTGGGGTCGGGACACGCGGCGTTGCCCCATTTCCAGTTCGTCGATTTGATGGGCGTATCATGATTCGCAACGAGCGGGTTAGCATAGATGAAGTAACGCTCGAGAAAATCGCTGAAACCACAGGCGGCAAGTATTTTCGTGCAACGGATACAGAATCGTTGGAAGCGATCTATAACGAAATCAATCAGTTGGAAACAACTGAAGTGGAAACACAGCAGTTTGTTGACTACCGCGAGCTTGCTGTTCAGCAAGTAAGAATCGGCGGGGTCAGGATTCCCCCATTGCTTTCGGTTGCGATGGTGTTGTTGACTCTGAGGATGATTCTCAGCCTTACTTTTCTACGACGTCTTGCTTGAGGGATGGGGTTATGAATCCTGACGAACTACAAATCGGAAATGCGCAGAGTCTGCAATGGCTATGGATGGTGTTGCTGGTCCTGCTGCTGGCAATGTTTTCGCTTGTCTGGCAACGCAAGGCAGCAATGCGATTCGCGTCGAGCGAAATGTTGACGCGTATTCTGCCGTCAGGAAGTATCTATCGATCGGCTGTCTCGCTTGCCCTCGTGATTGCTTCGATGGTGCTGCTGGTGTTCTGCATGGTTGATGTCCGGTGGGGCAAGGTTGAGCGGGAAGTTCCTCAGAGTGGGATTGAGGTGATGTTCGCCTTGGATGTCTCACGGAGCATGATGGCGGAAGACGTGACTCCAAACCGCTTGGAAAGAGCCAAACAGATGATTAAAGACACGGTTGATGAGATGGCCGGTGATCGAGTCGGTCTTACAATCTTTGCGGGCGAAGCTCGCCAGCAGATTCCCTTGACCAATCATTACGACGATTTCAAGCAGAGTCTTGATGAGGTGGGACCGACCAGCCTCAGTCGGGGAGGCTCTCGACTGGGAGATGCGATTACCGTTGCGTCACGCGGGTTTTTGGAAGTGACCAACGACCATAAGGCGATCGTGCTGCTGACCGATGGTGAAGATCAGGAAAGCCGACCGCTGGCTGCAACGAAATCGGCAAAAGATAAAAACGGCGTACGCATCTTTACCATTGGTCTAGGTGATCTTGAAAAGGGGGCACGCGTTCCTGTTCAATCTTCGCGCGGCAGCGATTTCCTGACGCACTCCGGCAAGCCCGTTTGGTCGAAATTAGACGGAGCAACGCTCGAAAAAATTGCCGCTGAATCTGCCGGAGCGTACATCCCAGCAGGAACGAAGCAGGTCAACATGGCCGAAGTCTATCACCGCTATATCGCCAGCGTTGATCAGACCGAATTCGAGACAGCAAAGGTTGATTCGTATGAGGCGAGGTTCCAATGGTTTCTCGCCCCCGCCCTGGTGTTGCTTCTGTTGGAAGTGCTTTGGGTGCGTGGAAAATCGAACGTGGCTACTGATGCCGTTCGTGGTGTGGACGCGGAGTGAGACCATTCAGTGTGTCTTGCGTCCCGAGAAGTTCTCGATCGGCAGGTGCATGAATTCAGGTCTCACTTGACCTTCTGTTTCCGGCCAAAGAGGCGATTGCGGATGCTCGGTTTTTTGGCTTCGGCGTTGGTTTGGGCTTCCGGTTCGGCATCGGGTGCCAATGCCTTGTCAACCATCTCTTGCGTCAGCATCGTCGCCTTCAGGACAGCGGCCGCTGCATCGGTCTCGGATTCGCCCAGACTTTCTTTTGCTCTTAATGCCGAAATCGTGTTTTCACGCTGATCCAACCAACTTTCTACCTCGCGGTAGTTTCCAGCGAATACATCATTATCACTGACGTCGCGGACTACAAATTGCTTGTCACTCACGCGAAATGCGATTCGGAATGATTCGGTGGCCGGGGGCATTTCGGTGTTCTTGGGTTAGGCAGCTGTTTTGATGTTTCCACGAGCTGGTACGCGTTTTGGGGCGATTCCTGATTCGCCTCAAAGTGTTGGCGGTCCGTGCCATCCGATGCCGCATGCAATTCACCGAAGCGAACGCCAGACTCGAAAACAGAAATGGAGCTGTTTGAGCGAGAAATGCAGCAGGCACTGGAAAAGTCGAAGTTTGTCCATTCGGACAAGCCAGCCATCCATCGCCTGTTGAGTGTGCACGGATTCACTCACCTTCAATGGAAACATGCCGTTGATTCCGACAGAGGTCGGAAGAAATCTCTGATTTAAGACAAGAAACTGAAAGTCAAGCAACTTTATCAGAATATGTCTGATTTAAACGGCGATGTAGGGAGTGTCTCTGCTTCTGCTCACGGCTCAGCTGCTGCTCACGGCTCTGTTTTGGAACAATGGATCTACTCAGGCATTCAATCGGATCGCGACAAGGATCGTCGCTCTGTTGCCCCGCGTCTGG
>Ga0315321_10000193_pt1 | contig 41639 bp, 48 predicted proteins | sample M180m21515metaG_FD_203464 | JGI IMG/M metagenome (GOLD analysis project Ga0315321, IMG submission 203464) | Ammonia-oxidizing marine archaeal communities from Monterey Bay, California, United States - M1 80m 21515 | ecosystem: Environmental > Aquatic > Marine > Intertidal zone | place: USA... | reverse complement strand
TTGCATCAGCACTCCCACCTTCAACACCTGCAGCCCGAATTCTCTGGCTCTTTATAAAATCGGAGAAAGGGTTTAGTGAAATATCCCCAGCGCGACCCGGGGAACGGAAAGTGTACGTTTTAGTGAGCGCTGCCCCCCAGCGGGAAAGTCTTCCAAGAGTGTATGGAGCAAGTTCTTTCCCCTTTCTACCGAAAGTGATTGTGACTGCGGGTAGGTTGTCAATTGACACCTTAAGGATAGCTTTGTAAGGGTGGGTATCAGGCAATGATTCATAAAACTCATTCAGTACTCCTTTAAGGTCCCTAACGTCACCGTCTTCCGCAAGCTTCAGGTACTTCAGCAGTACCTTCTGAGACTTTTTAGGTATTGATAGATACTTAGTCAGTTTATCTGAACTAAAGTCCCCTGTGATAATGTTTATTATATGCGGTAGGGACTCATTGGCTTCAGTAGCTGCGACAGCTTCTTCTATCTCTTCTTTAGTAAGTGCCCGCTCAGTAAGGGGTGCTTCTACCTGTTCAGCAATAGGCTTTTTCTCAGCTTCCTTCTTAGCTGCTGCTTCTTCTTCTTCTTCTTTCTTCTTAGCTGCTGCTTTCTCAGCGGCTGCTTCCTTAGCGGCTGCTTTCTTAGCGGCTGCTTCCTTCTTCTTAGCGGCTGCTACTTTTTTTTTATCGGCTGCTTCCTTAGCGGCTGCGGCTGCTTCTTCTTCTTCTTTCTTTTTCTTAGAGGCTGCTATTATTCTCTGAGCTTCAGCGGTAGGCACGGGTGTGTAAGGTCGATAAGCTTCAGGCTCAGCTTCTGTATCTGTACCTGTATCTGTATCTGTATCTGTATCTGTACCTGTATCTGTATCTTTACCTACATTCTTATTTAGCTTAGTGTACTTATTAGTAGCTAGTAGGTCCTCTACTGCAGCAATCTTATTATAAAAGTCTAGTTCAACTGCTTCTCTGCTATCTGAAGTATAGGCAAGACCATCAAGTTTTTTCGCTGCCGCTGCCGCTTTATTAATAAGGTTATACAGGGCTGCATCAGGTCCCGTAGCGTCTACGTAACCGGCTAGTTCCACCAGCTTACGCATAGCAGCTTTAGTTACCTTAGTAACATCGCTCGATACAGGACCAACGGTTGAATACTCTACTTCGACATCGCTTACTATTTTTGGAACCTCTTCAACTATTACATCTAATACTTCTACTCTAGGTGTAGAGTCATCGAGCTTTGGAAAGTAGTTGGTACGTCCATCTGGACCCACTGCAGGCTGAGGCTGGTCTACTTGAGGAGGATAGAGGTCACTGTCACGTTGTCGCGGCTGGTCTACTACAGGGAAACGCTCTGCTTCTAGCTCAGCCTCTCTCTTCGCCTTTCTTTCTTTATTTTTATTTGCCGCTATTTGTTTTCGCTGTTTAGGAGTAAGTTGCTTGCCGTCCTTAAACTTCAACCCTGCAGGTTTCTTTTTACCCTTCGCCTTGCGTGCTGCTGCCTTCTGCTTAGCGGCTCGGCTAGCTTCCCGTTCACTCCTACGAGTGATTGCTGCAATAAGTCTATCCTGAGTCGTTTGCTTTCTAGGCTTACCAGTCGGAGTAACTGCTGTGCTGGTAACGCCTTCTCTAGCCGCAGCTTTCTCAGCAGCTCTCTTTGCCTTTTTTGAGGACGTTAGGTTTTGTATGTTTACAGTTGGGTCTACATCAGCGAGCGTGTTAAACACTTGCTCTGCCATTTTTCGATAGTCTTTCCCAACGTCAGCGCCACCCTTACCTCTAGTGTTAGTTTTTGAACCCTTGGCTACCGTGGTTTTAATCCCACCATCTGCCTCTGTCTGAGCGCGGCTAGTTCCTGCGAGGCTAGGGTTGGGGTCTACGCCAAGCGACCTAGCCAATGCTTCCAAGGGTTGGTAGTCGCCCTTTTGTTTTCCTTTACCGAAAGATTCATAGAAGTCTTCCGCTGTAATATCGGTCATCTCCACATCGGCATAGGTTTCAGGTGAATCTAAGGGATACTTTTTCTCTGCTTGGAGTAGCGCCACAGCCCTAGCTCTGCTATTCGCTCTAGTTATCGCTTTACCAGTGCCATCATTAGCTTTTGCAACATACTTACGTATAGCAACCTGTCGCTTAGCTCTATCTATAACTTTTTTGTAAGCTACGAGTATGTTTGCAACTTCAGCCTGCTTGTTTTTATTTTTAATCTTCGCAGATTCTTCGGCTACCTTGTCGGGTGGCGTACCGGCAGGGACTTTAGGGTTAAATCCAACAGTCTCTTCGGCTAGTTCCAGTGCACCATCTAAGTCATAGGCAGCAGTCTCGCCATCACTAACAGCTGCTTTGTAAGCTTCTATGTATTTAGCTATATTCTTTCTAATGTCTCCCCTCTTACGTTGGACGTACCCCCTAAGAGTTTTCTCATCCGCTATATCCCGCTTTTGCTTAGCATCGTACTTCGCCTGATTCTGCTTCTGCGTAGCGACATTCATATTTAATGCGTTTACCAGTCTTTTAGCGTCATCAATGGCGAGGGCAATGGCTTCGATTTCTTGTCTAGCTTCACCTTGAGCCGCCATATTCTCAGTGGTACTCGGAGCTTCTTTTAGGGCTGCAAGCTCAGCATTAAGTTTCTTTCTGCGGTTTTGGTAGCCGGTAGCTAGTTCAGAGAGCTTTACTTTCAAGCTAGTCCTAAGACCCTTTTCCCCTTTAAGAAGCGCCAAAGTTTTAGCAGCTTCAGCAGCTTTCTCAGCAGCATTCCCAGCTTGTACTTCTTCCGGTGAATTAAGTCCACTACTTCTTAGTGCAGATACTTTATCTAAAGCCGCTTGATATTTAACTTCCCGCGACTCAACCTCTAATATAACCGCTTGTATCTCAGCATTAATATCAGAAATATTACCTCCGGTAAGCTTCATGCCCCCCATCATTCCGGCACTAGCTATCTTCAGCAAGCCTTTTAAGTGGTCGTTAAGGGTACCCGCTGTGTACTCTGTTAGGTCATTACCAACGTATATCTTCTCCGTTCCTCGGACAACCTGCTTTGGTTCGCGGGGAGGGACAGCTACCGGTGCTTCAGCTTCTTCGTCTTCGCCTAATTGTTCCCCGCCTTCTATTGCTTCTTCTTCTTCCCCTACAATCTCAGCAATCTCAGCATCTCTCTCAGCAGCTTTCTCAGCAGCAGCTTTCTCAGCAGCTCTCTTAGCGGCGGAAGCAGCCGCTGTAGATGCAGGTGTAGATGCAGGTGTAGATGTAGGTGTAGATGTAGGTGTACTACCTAATTTATTACGACCCGCAGCAAGTATAGTACCTACTGCAAGCTTGTTACTGCCTTCACCAATGAGCGCATTAGCCCCTTCCTTAGTTTGCAGGACAGCGGCGTAGTCATACATCTTATTAAGTACGGCTTCTTTCTTTTCTCCTGTTAGCCCATCAACTAACGCATCTAACTCAGCGTACGAGGCACGGATTAAATCCGCTGGGGTAGATGCGCCAATAGTTTTCTCAAGTAGGCGCTTACCATTTAGTACGACTCCAGTGTACTTGCCCATAAATGGGGTCAAGTATTTCCCAGAATTTGGCGCTAAACTCCCATCAACTAGGCTGGTGTCATCAGTGGGGAGTCCCTGAGCTGGTGCGTCATCCTGCCGCTGAGTTGGTTTTGGTAGCCCCCCCACTGCCGCTGCGTACCCCCCACCTTTAGTGGGTCTGCCCGGAGAAGCAGAAACTCTCTCAGGAAGCTGGATGCCCGATTCCGATAATGTATTATAGGCAGCATCTATGCTCGACATAGCTGCTTTCATTTTAGGTATTGTGAGGTTTGGAGCCTCGCCCTTGTTGTTTAAAGTCCTTAGGGTATCCCAAGTTGGGTAGCCTAATTGCTGCGCCACTAGGTCCAGCTTAGTCCGTAAAGCTTTAGCTGTGTCCCCAGATACGGCGGTCGCATCATCCAGCATGTCCTGAAGATTCTTGAGCAAAGAAACAAACTGTTGCTTCTTATCATTAAGTTTCGGCTTTACAGAGTTGCCAGAGGCATCTGTCGATATCCCTGAACCGACTTCGCCAGCTAAACCAAGTCTGGTTTTTTCTATATCGTTCTGGATTATCTCGATACGGTTGGCTTGCGGCGGCAGAGTGGGGGTTTCTTCAGCTTCAGCTTCAGCTTCAGCTTCAGCTTCAGCATCAAGAAGTTCACCTTCAGCAGCTTCAGCGGCGGCGGCGGCATCAGCATCAGCATTGGCTTTTTCAGTAGCCTTGGCAACGGCAGCAGCTTGAGCATCAACTTCTTCCTGAGGAATACCAGTATCCGTAGGAGCAGCTGTAGCCGTAGGAGCAGCACCAGCAGTAGGCTGAGCAGTAGCTGGCTCAGGTCCTTCTGGGAACATATCTGTTTGGGAACCGCCGGTAAGAGGCTCAGGCTCAGGTCCTTCTGGGAACAAATCTTGTTGAGTCTGTTTCGTAGTATCCTGTCCAGTACGAGCACCCAAAGCTGCAGCTTCAGCGTCAGCGCCAGTCGAAGCGTTAGGGGTAGAGGTAGGGTCCTCAGGAGAACCTAAGTCAGGTACATTGCCTGAAGGAGGTATACCTGAAGGAGGTATACCTGAAGGAGGTACATCTTTTCTAGCTTCGTTAACGCCAATGGCGGTCTGGACAATATTGGTGGGTGCACCAGCAAAGTATTCAAGTAGTACTTCTTCTTCCTGACCTGTGATGTCTTCGCCCATAGCCTTAATGGACGCGGCTTCACCAGCCACATCAATAGCTGGTAGGACAACCATAGTTTCCAGCGCACCAGTGGCAGCTTTGCCAATCTTGGTAACAGGGTTGACAGCTTTGAAAACTTTACCAGCAACACCCAGTCCCAGCGCACTGGCAAGGGCTATCATCGCCCCTTTCTTTGCGCCCTTCACACTGGCGGGACCCATTTTACTAGGGTCCATAAGGAACGCGGCTACTTCAGCCTCACTTGTTAGGTCAACACCAGCATCCGTCATTTCCTCCGTAATGACACCGGACCACTCATTAAGCCCATCCAGCGCACCACCAATAGCAGAACCAGCCACAACGCCGGTACCAATCCCTGCGACAGTACCAGCTATCGGCGCTGCCGCCGAACCCATCGCACCCATAGCTATTGGGGCAAATATTCGTGCGCCAAGTGCTGGTACAGACTGGGCTAAACTCTCTATTGCGAAGTTACTAATAGCATCGAGGTTCTGAAGCATTACTTTACCCTTACCACCCCAGCCTTCAGCATCCATCCATTCCTGCACCGACTCTTGGTCTTCAGCAGACATCTTATGCCTTTCAATGTTAGTGAACTGCTCAGCCAGCTCACTGGAGTCGCCCATCATCATGTCCAAGCTCATGGTGCCACGCTCCCAACCGCGAACCCATGAGTTCCATGTATCACTGCCCCACCAGTCTTTATTATTAGAATCTAGCTTATTAAGGTCGGGGGTATTCTTTGCTACTTTTGCAGCAGCAGCGCTAATAGCTTCCCGCATTGACTGGGCTTGGTTCTCACCCTCAATAGCTACTGCGGACGGCTCACCACTACCCTTAAGTACAGGTATTCCTTGCGCGGCTACACCAGTAGGGATTCCTCTCTCTTCTCGCCGCTGGTCTACGCGCTCCCTAGCCGAGAACTCGTCCATGCCGGGACCACCACCATAAACCTTGGAGGGGTTATGTATTGCGCTTCTAGGAGTGCTCAATTACCTGCGCCTATCTGCTCTATAACCATTTTATACGCATCGTTCTCAACATCCTGAACAGTCGGTCGATAACCTTTCTGTTGCTCCACCTCGTTGAGTATAAGTTTAACATACTCCGCGAACATGCTAGCGTGCTGCGGACTCCAAACATCGGCATTACCCGTGGCATTGGCGGTATCCAAATATAGTTCATTAATTTCCTGAATAGCCGTAGCTTCAGCCGAAATAACCTGTTCCGCTGGGAAGTTCCTATTACTTGTAGAACCGGCTCCGCCACTGGCTGCTCCAGCTTTATAGTAATCTGCTTGTGACAATTTGAGGTCAGTGTCAGCAACCGTATTCTCATCCCCCAGTGCTCCTGAGGTCATTTCCTGCTGGAATCTAGAGAAGTCAGCATAGTTGTCCACAGTCTTTAGGTTCTCTTCCTGAAACCGAGCCACTTGTACAGCATTCCAAGGCTCACCATTGCCATTACCTTCATGGTCTACAGCGCTTAGTGTTCCGTCCCCATTGTCGACAAACTCGTAGCCCATGTCTTGGTCTTGGTGGGCTAACGCTAGGTTCATAAGAAGGGCACCTTTTGCACTGTCCCCACGGTTAAGAGCCATGATAGCGCCACTGGTGTAGCCCTGAGTCTCCATCATCATGGTACGCAGTTCCGCCATTTCAAAATCTTTAAGTCCTTGCATGCCTCCGGCTAGCATAGCTGCGTTCTTCCCCTCTTTAACCCACGCTCTATGCGCAGCCCTACGCGCATTAGCAAGCTCAACTATTTGCGGTTCTGGCATAAAATCTTCTTGTGCAGTAGCACCGATAGGTGCCTGCTGTGGTACTTGCTGTGTAGGAGCACCCATAGGTACTTGCTGTGGTGCTTGTGAAGGCATACCTTGGGGCTGCGGCTGCGGTTGCGCAGGTGATTGCTGTGGTCCTGTAGCAACCCCTTCAAGTAGTACTTCTCCTTCTACCGGCATACCTCCTGCTTGCGCAGGCTCGACAGGCTTCAGTACTAGGTCATCTATAGAAATCTGACCCACCCTATCAGTCATATGCTGCTTAAAATACTCATTAGCCTCATACTGCTTTGTGCGTCTTTCTTCGTCTAGGGCGGCAGCTTCCATCTGCTGCTCACGCCCTTGGTTACGGAGGTCCAAGTTTTTGTTGGTGAGATTCCGTCTTACTCCTTCCTTCACGCCCCGTGCAGCGGCTCCGAAAGTACCCATATTTGAACCGCTCATTACATACCTCCGGGGATTGGTAGCGCTTGTTTGTGAGTGGGCTTAGTACCAGTCTGCTTCTCTACAAACTTATCCAGCATACTAGCGCCCATATTATTAACGACCTTAGCTGGTAGGATGTACTCACCATCAGATAAAGCCATGAGTCCTGAGTCTGAGGTGCTGTTTCCCGGTGCGTTCACTTGACCGCCATCTGCCGCTGCCGCCTTCTTATCTATCATACCACCTATAGCTGAGCCAGCCATTGAGCCTAGTGGTCCGCCCATCATACCAACCATGCCACCTATCATAGACCCCATACCGCCAGCACCACTTTCAGCTTGCGCCTGTTGTGCTGCATACGAGTCCATCTGGTTTTGGAATTGTGTATTACGTACGTCAGCAGAACCCTGCCATGCTTCGGACATTCCTCCGAGGTACCCTTCAGCACCCCGCTGACCCTCTAGACCCAGTGCCCCAGACTGCTGCTGACCACTAAGCGCAACATTACCTATGTTGGCAGCGGTGTTTGCGTTGGCAGAAGCTGAGTTATTTAAGTAGTTGCCCATCTGAGAAGCTTGTCCCATTAGGTCCCTACCCTCTCGGCGGGTCTGTTCGGCGGCGAAGTTCTGTCCAGCAGCTTGAGCTTTAGCTTCTTCAAGATTAGCTACCAATCCCTCCATACGAGAGCCAGCTTGAGTAGGGTCTGCACCGACTACACCTGCTTCTCGGAGTTCTCGTTGACGCTGTTCTCGCTGTTGCTCAAAAGACTGCCCTATATCCTGTCCCGCCTGAGCGCGCTGACGCTGAATCTCACCGGGACCAGCATATTCTGCGGCTTGCTTAGCAAACTCAGCTTCAAGGGGTCGGTAGATATCCGCGTGCTGCTGCCTGTCCTCGTTAGCCCACTGATACATCTCTTCCATGGCGGGTAGCTGAACGTCAAGTATCTGATTACCTAGTGTTTTAAGCTCGGCATCCAGATTTTTTGCATACGCTCGCTGCTCTTCAGCGAACTGTTTGTTCATGTTCGCTGCGTCCGCCAGTCCGTCCAGCTCCGCATCGTAGCTTGGGGCAGACGGTACAGCACCGGGTCCACCAGCAGCTTTAGACGCTATAGCTGCACCACCTAGCTCTATACCACCTTGTATAATTTCTCCCCACATACCTTCTACTCCAATTCTTAAGTGACGCTCGTATCTCTTATAACAGACACTGTAACAGCAATACTATCATTTCCTGCTAAATCCGTAGGCACTGAATCCAGCCATGTATTAGTGCCGATAGTGGGCTGGTACACATGTACATCGAATGTACCCCCAGAGGAGTTAACCGTACCAAGGGAACATGTCTTAAACTTGTAGTTACCCGTACCAGAGTCTGTTTCTCCAAGATTTAGTACCAGTGATGGTACAGCCTTATACAGCAGGTAGGTATCAAGGTACTGTACCGTGTCTAACGTAAAGCGGTACACCCCGGTAGACGGGTTAGATACAGAGGATATATTAAAGTTATTCGAGGGAGAAAGGCTTGATGTGACTGTGCAAGCTGCCGCTAAAACACTGACTACGTTACTATTTACCCACCCGCCTACAGTATCATTATATACAAACCCATCAAAAGTGGTCAGCCCAGATACATCTGCTGATATAGAGTTTTCTAAGGAAGCTTGTTCTGGTAAATTTCCTCTACTTATTACAGTGACTTCAGTGGAATTCGGTACTCCAATAAGGGCGTGGTAAGCCTGATATAGGGCATTCACTGTACGGAATATAGAGTCCTGCGAATTAGTAGGGGTTGGTACTGCGGGATACCGCAGCTCCTTAATTGGGTTTTGGTCCATAGGAGCCAGAGGTTTTCGGGGGGAAGTCATACCTTAGCTAGCTCCCGACCTGTCTCCGCTATGGTAAGCGAGTAGACATCCGCTGATGACTGCATCTCTATACGCCATAGGTCAGCCTTAAAGCCAGACGGTAGTCGCTGCTGAGATTCACTCGTAACATAGCGACTGTAAACAGTTCTAAACTCTTTTTCATTTTTTAGCTTAGCGTAAACTGTAACTAAAACCCCATCTGAGAGGTCAGGTGTCTCCTCTGTTATAAGCTCACTGCCGCCCCACGTTATACTGGGTATTAGTGGGTAGTACTCATCGGGTGGAAAAGCTGCAGTGTCTACCTTTGGTCCTAGTGGTGGGGGTATTGTGTTGGAGTTATAGGAAAATTGGTCATATGTTTGCAGTGCCCCGTAGTTCCATACATGCTCGTTCCAGTATGTATAGTCAGTAACTTCATCAACTACATTAGTGTAAGTCCTAGGTGCCTCCCACTTAATTGTAAACGCCCCGAAGTTTAGTGGGTATGGAGTCTCAAAAGTCTTAGACTCCCACTTATATGCCATCGCCACCCCACGCGCAGGGTTCCATCTAAACAGCTGCCCATTGCGTATAATATAAACTTCAGCAGTGCGAGCATCATTTTGGATTGACTTGATGTAAGAGAGCCGACCAATGGAAATCATGGCTCGGTTACCAATTTCAGGACCAAGCAAAAACCCTTCACTTTGAGACTGTATCCCAACATAGCCTTGGGAACTAACAGCCCCCTGAACATTTTCTGGAACTAGCATCTGCTGCCACTCAGGGCTAGATACAAACTGTTGAGTAACAAGACTAGCCCCAGCTTCAGTTACCTGTACGAGTCCATTCTTGGACACGTAGTACACACCATCATGGGAAGATACAATGCTGCGTGCTGAGAGGCACGGCTCGTGCTGGTCAATGTCTATCATCGTCATGTTGAGCGGCGATGCACCTGACAATACCTTTGGGTTAGAGTCGGTACATACAATAAGTCCAGAGTGATAAACCCCTAGACCAATTACATTCGCCCCAGTGGATATTACATACGTTGGGGGGAACGCATAAGGTCGGTATGGCTGGGAGTAGTAAACATCCGTACCATTGAACGCGGCGAACATACCGTTAGGGAGCTGCACTAGCCCTTCTATATTTCCATCATTAGGCTCAGCTACTGTAGCGTCCATAGCACCTAGTGGTGGAGCGTATAGAGTAGTATCAAGTGCCTCATTAAGAGATACTTCATCTGAGGATATAGTGTCAACGTAGGTAGAGCTTAGTGTTGCGGGTACCTCATCAACAAGTCTAAAACTTACAGTATTGTCCCCCACTATAGTCCGATAGATACGAATAAATTCTAGCGGGTTAAAGAGTTTACTGGTTGGGTAGCTTTGTTGTAGGTTCGTTATTGTCCACGCCGCCCCCGGAGTAGAGTCGCCGGTCCTAGGCTCACTGGCAAAGGATGGTCCAGATTCTTCCCCCCACTCGTTAACAAAGGTGAAGACATACGAGCGTGTTTCTACATTAGGCTCAGAACCCGTAGCGGCTGCGACTGAAGGTACCGTTACCGGGTTAGGTATGCCCCAAACCCATACGTCACATAGGGAAAGGTCCCCATCAAACTCTAATAGTTGGTTACCATCTACAACAGAGGGTGAAGTATTCTCACCGCTCCAGTAATGTCTTTGGTAGGTATCGTTTACAGTTGGACCACGGTAGAAAGATACTGTTATGTCATCGAATACAACCCATACAGGAACGTATTCCCCTTTGGTAGGCGAAGTAGGTTCGTTATCCTTGATGTATGCATTGAAAGCTCGTCTTGCATCGTCACCAACAGTACGTACAAAGGTGGGTACTTTTAGACCACGAATCTCACCAGAGTATAGGTCAGTAGATTCTGATACTACAGCAGCATTTTCTGGCAGTAGTCTAGGGGATATCTTTGGTATTATCCCACTAAAGTTTTTGAGCTGGAGATGCATAGCATCCCCCTATTTAGCAAAAAAAGAACCAGTACCCGTAGTAACATTAGGGCGTATTCTATAGCCCTCAGATACATAGACATCAGTTGCTAAGGAGTTGCTACCACCAAGGGAAGCTACGGTTACCCAAGTCGAGTTGTCTGGGCTTATCTCTATATCAAGCTCAAGACCAGCACCAACTATGCAGGTTAAGTAGTCTTTAGTAGTAGACTTAAGTGTGGTGACCAGATGTGACTCTTGCGCTCCCGCAGTTGATATAGTCCATCTACCATTACCTGAATACGACATTAGTTACCCCTATACTGGTGCTGTGTAAGTAGAGCCTGCTGGGTGTGCGGAAGCAATACCACCAGCATTACTCGTTACGTCATACGAAATTATCCCGTTGGCAGCTGTAGGAGTACCAATATCTGGGGAAGATGGACCATCTGACATAAACATGTTAGCTACTTCTACTGGATTCCAATATCCTAGTCCGTTCGGGTTATTACCCAATACTAGGACTATAGAGGCAGTGGTTTCAAAGCCGGAAATATTAGCACGTACATTTAGGGCTACGGTACTGCCATCAGCAGCGTCCCCAAGAAGTCTAAATGAGCATACAGAAGCACCGCCCATAATAGTCTCAGCGTGCATATAGTACGGATTAGAGGCTAGGTAAGGGTTGCCATCGAAAACTCGGTTAGCAACCGCTCTATGTAATTGTGAAGCATTTCCCATGACAGTTCCTTTATATTATCTTTATGTAGCTTATACTAACTTTAGTACGGTTGTATACAGGACTAGCTAATGTAACAACATTACCAGATATTGTGTATTCAGTTGTAGGCATTCTGAGGAAGGACAGGTAAACCTCCTCAGTGCCGGGATAAGCAGCGAAAGAGGCGGCAGCGCCTGAACCGGTAACAGTAAAATCAACCTGTCCAGTAGTGCCAGAGCCACTCACGCTATAGTACTGGTGTACCCTATCAAACTCAGGGGGGCTATCCACAAGTAATCCCTGTGAATCAACAATAACTCTGCTACCGTCTGTTAGCGGCGCATCGTCCTGCATCTTTACTACGGTATCATTAAGCGCCTTAGCTGTGAGGCGAAGCCCTATGCTGCTTGTAGTAGTATCAAACACTCCTAGACCAGTGCCATCCCAGTCTCGTATAACAGTAAGGTCAGTGCCAGATACATTAGTAACCTGAACAGTCTCTTCCTTTACAGCAGCGTCACTATCTTCAAGTGTAAGTACGAAGAAGTCTTCGCTAGTAACAATAGTCGGAAGTAGAGGTATAAGTTCAGAATTTACCTTTACGGTTGTGTATGACGCTGAAGCTGTAACAGTCTCAGTTAAGCTACCAACGGCATTATTGCTAAACTTTATTCTCATGGCACTTGTCCCGCAGCGTTCAATTTAATTATAAAAGCCAGAACAACATACGGTGTTAGGTCATCCTTATCAAGCGTGTGATTATGTGCGCCGTCAGTATCAATAGTATGGTCATGTGGTAAACCATTACCGGGGATTTGTGTACCGTCACCGCCGGTATACTGGGTCTCTCCCCCCTTTGTGTAGTCTTTTATATCACCTGTAGCTGGATAACCACCACCAGACTCATTATCCACGGTTACGATGTCATGTCTATGCGAAGGCATCTCTGCTTCGGTTAGTGCATGGTCCCCTACCAGCCCCGTATGGTTATGACCCAGTTGTTCAGTAACTGTACGAAGATAGTCTCCAGCTTCAGCGAGCATAGTCTCTGTCTCAGCAGGAGCGCCCGCAACTTTGGGATAGGCACCATCGCCAGAGTTCCAGCCCATTATAAATCTAGCACGCAAGTCAGGAGTAGGCTTAATACCACCACCCGGTGGTGGTTTGCCATCACACAAAGCCCAGTCAGGGGGAGCAATCTCCCCGTTCCACATTATAATGCTTCCGGGTGGGTTGTAATACCGCGAGTCATCCTCTGGGTGTTCTTTTGTTGTCCATACCGCATAACCCCCTATAGTCACTGGTGCTCCATTAGGAGGAACTACTAAGGTATTACTCGCTAGACCATCAGTAGCCTTAATGTCCATACCAAAACTTGAACCCCCCCGTATAGCTGGGTCAGTAATATCTTGGTCATTAGCGTCAAGTGGACCAATAAGTTTATCATCTCGGTTTTGTAGCATCCTATCCATACTACCAGCGTGGGGTCGCATCTCCACCAAGTCGCCTACGTTCCATGCGACTGCGAGAGTATCATCCTGACCTCGTAAAACAGTTAGCTTATTGGCTGTCCTTTCAGTGACCAAGCAAATTTCAGTTACACCAGCTTGGTTATTTATAGATATGAAAAATTCGTTAAGTATGCCCACAGACGCTGGAGGAAACTCAGTACCAGTCCCATCAACCCAGAACTCTGTATCCGTAGAACTATAGTTTGGTTCTACTCCTCCAGTGTTCTGATTATTAGCCAGAGCTACACTCACTCGATTTCTGAATACTAGCCTACTCATAGTTTCTAATCCTGAAGTCTATAGATGTCTCAACAATCTGGTCCTCTGTCGTAGTCATAACTATTGACACTCTGTAATGGATATTATTTTCGCCATTAGCTACAACATACTCAAGTGCTTGATTCTCTAGTACAAGAAAATCAATAGTAACAAGCAAACTATCAGGAAGTACTGTAGAAGAGTTCAATACAGTAACTATTGGTTCCTCATAAGATTCAATCCGCTCAGTAGGTTGGTTAAGCCATCGGCTGTAGTCAACTCTATAGCGTTTCTTCTCTATAGTTTGTTTAGTGTATGTACTTAAGACAGTCATTAGCAACACAACGTGCTTGAACGTGATTGGAGGGATGCAGTACGATTTTCGCGGGGCAGGAAGTCTATCGCTACACACTCAGTGTTTACATTCTCATTAACACTAAAAGCGTAAACTATGGAATCTTCCCAGTAAAAAGCCTGTACGCTAGTAGATACAATAACCTGCTTACCACCGTTAATTGGGTATGAGTTAACAGCTGCTGAGTTTATACCACTAAGCACGGAAGAACCCCGCTTCACCTGACGGTCGTGAAAGAGTTGTAATGCCCCCACCTGCTGTAAATGGCATTCCGCTAGCTAACGGGATATAGGCTATAAGTAAGTCTGTACTACTAGCGCCAGTATCTTCATAAATTACAAAGCTCTGGACGGTTCTTGAACCAGAAGTAAGTCCAGTAAAAACAATATCCGAACACTCCGCAACACCAAGGGAGCTTACAGCCGTATTCGTAACGATGTCACTGGGTACATCCAGTACATCATCAGAAGGTAAATCCGCCACATAGGTATACACATTATTTTCTATATCAGCCTCGCCCAACTTTATAGTAAGTGCTAGGCAGCGTATTGTAGCAACGGACCAGCTAACCTGCCCGAGTAGCATTTTTTGTCTATACGTTGGAAGTATCTGGTTATGACCACTCATCTAGTCGCCCTTGGGAACATCCACTGGTGCTCACCATTGCCGTAGTTCTTCTGTGCCATAACTTTAGCTTGCGCAATATAGTATCTAGATAGCCTTCCATAGTACTCAGCGTCAGTCTTGCTAGTGTACGGCTTGTTAATCTCACGGTACATTCTAGACATTGCTGTAGCAATTATACCCTCACGATTCTGCTCAATAATCCACTCTGGCATACTCATGTTACTTAAGTTTGTTGTTAGTGGTACTAAAGAAACTTGAGCAATTAAGTTATCTACTTCTACACCGTCTGGTATATTTGACAGGAAGTATATGGTTGCTGGTGGATTGCAGTAGTAGGCGCGAGGGGAAGAGTTCTTTGTAATCGAGCCATCGAACCTAGCACCGAACTCAGTTGTAACATTATTAACCGCGCCACGGTGTAGGGGTAGCCCATTACGAGTTAAACCAAGTATGGCGTATACCTTACTGTTGCTGTTATCCACAGGGTTAACATTATACGGCATCATGTTCTGGTTTAGCGCTGGTAGGCGAAGGTACTCTAGCCACGACTGTGACAGGCGGAAGTACTCTCTAACCGAGTAAACCAGTTCTTTCTGTATGTACTGAGTAACCGCGCCGGGTATCTTAGGGGCTATCTCCTCAAGTATCTCAAGAAGGGTACCGTTGCAGTCGTCCTCAATTCCGTCCCTATAGTCGCTGTTAGACACGTTTATCCCCTGTAACTTCCATCCTAAACTGTTCTAGTAGGATAGCAGCACGTTGGTCCCGTGAATATTCATCATCGCGCAGCTCAGCGTAGCCACATACGAAGTAGATAATCGGGTTAAAGAAATTTAGTGCGACAGGAAACTCCGCATCCATATCACTAACTTTAGCAACAGTCCACGGCTCGCTAACAATAAATGCATCAGGGCGTTTAGTGTGTAGCTCAGTAAATCCGATATTCATAATTCGGATTAGTGATTCATCAGAATAGCGGTAAGCATCAGATACCTCATCTTTGAGGATTTCTCTGATTGACGCTATTGCTTCATTTATAGTCCATGCCATGAGGAAAGAGGGGTGGCGGTTAAGCCACCCCTACTTGTTTCCTAGTTAGGCGTGCAGATAATTTGACCAAGACCGACAGGCTTTACAACCTGACGACCATAGACCTGCAGACCACGCATGATGGTACCGAAAGTCTTCTCTGAACGCAGAGTTTCAACTTTGGTTACCTGTGATGCGAAGGTCAAGCCTACTGAATGACCGAAATATACTGTGTACTCTTCATTAGCACCGACAGTAGCCTGTGGCAGAAGGTTAGACATGTACAGAGTAAAGCGGTCAATCTGACCAAGACGACCGTTACGAAGGATGCTTGCGCCGTCACCGGTCAATGATGCATCTTTCAGTTCGGAGTTCTTGATACGTGATGCTACCCAAGCAGGGATAACAATCCAACGACCTGACTCAGGGACATTGTTCTCATCCAGAGCCTGAGAAGCGCGAATGATAATATCAATCACGTTGCTCTTATCAATGGTCAGAGGAGCCGTAGTTACACCGAGGTCAATAGAAGCCGACTTACGACCAGCCGTTGCGCCTTTGTTCGCTGCGTCAGCTTTGTCTTCTAAGAACGCTAATACATCGGTATCAATCTCAATCTTCATCTGCTCAGATGCGTCATCTGCCCACATTGACAGCTGGTCGATGTCAGACTGAATTTCCATAACATCGTCAAGCTCAGTTGCCCAATACTTACCTTGGTCAATTGGCAGGTTTACAGTGTCCGCACTAGGACGCTCACTAACAAGCTCTGCACCAGCGGTGTATGCCTGAATAGTGACTGAAGGTTTGTTACGGATGATAATGTTATCACCGAACTTTGAGATTTCACCCTCGTAGTCAGTGTTAGAAATTGCCGCTAGTACAGTTGCATCATAGAATTTCTCTACGAGTTTGCCTGACCATAGGCTTGGTATGAAAGTACCACCATAGAATTGGTTAGGTGCGGCAGCGCCGGGAGTTGCGCCGGGCTGGTCGGTACCAATCGGAAAAGTAAAGCCGGGAGTAATTGTAGTCATGTTAATAGCCTTATAGGGTTAAATTTATTTTAACGAACCCTGCCCTGTGCGCTAGCGTTTACTATTGCTTGTTCAATCTTGGATTTATCTTCAGGACGTTTCCTAAATTTACCTTGACGAACATCTGCATAGAACGAAGCGATTTCCTGCTGGGTCCAAATTTTCTGGGAGGTTTTCTCGCCAGTATTACCTTGGGGGCTACCTTGACCTGCTGATGGAGCTACATATTGGTTTAAATCAAGTGTCGCTTTGTCAGCGGGTTGACCTACCATGTTGCTCGCAGAGGGTTGAGCGTTTCCCTGCTTTGCGGACTTATATGTTCTGAACACGTTCGCAGTATCTTCGACATTACCACTATTAAACGCATCCATCAACACAGATTTCCTAGTTAATCCCCGTGTTTCGGGAATTACTGTGTCCAACCAGCCAACAAACTCTGGTTCAACATTTATTTCACGCCAGTCTTCGAGCTGTCTATCGAGCTTAACGTAAAAACTTTCTTGCTCAGTCCGTTCAATACGTTTGCCTGTATCGTTGACTGTGCCTTTAATATTCGCTATCTCATTCCGCAGCTCAGCTATGGTACCACTCTCCCGTGCTTGAGCGATTTCCTGTGCGCGGCGACCTACTACATCAATGAAGTCCTCTCCGTAGAGTTCGACTTCTTCTTCAGTAATTAATGAATGACCTACAGTCTGGGGAGATACTTCCTCTACAGGCGCGGCTTGGCGTGAGGATATCTCGCTAATCTGACCCTTAAGGTCACGTAGCTCACTACTTAAGCGCGGCACTTCGGCATCGTACTTGCCCTGTAAGGTGTAGTACTTCTGCTTCCAGTCTTCCCTAGGCTTACTATCGGGAGTGCTTACTATTTCAGCTACTTCAGCTACTGGGGTGACTTTAGATGGTTCTGACTCTTCTAATGAGCTTACTAGCTCATCAATTTCATCTTGGCTGTTGTCATCTAAAGTGATGTCCTTTGACGGGTACAATTCCTTGTGCATGCGTTCCGCGTCAGCTATTTCTTTCTGTGCTTGCTTTGGCGGAGCCTTGACCTGAGCTGCTGCTTCAGTCATTAGGTATTCCTCTATTTATAAAGTTTAGCTTCTTCCGGTGCGCTTTCAACAGCCTTACGTAGCTGCCTTAAGGTCTGCACCGACTTCTGCAATGGTAACAAGTCTTTCGGCTCAGCAGTTAGCATAGCCTCGACCTGCTTCTTCTCAATCGCATCAACAACAGACAGTACTTTTTGTATGTAGACATCCGGTATATCAGCAACTGCTATAGCTATATCTTTACCGAGTTTCATCTAGAACGCAAGTACGTACCATAGATATATGTTTCAGTACGAATCTCATTTTTCTCATCGCCCTTACCCTGCCGACTACGCTCACTAGCTTCTTTAGCGTATTGGTTGCAGTCAATGGTGCGATAGGAAGGTGGGATAGAACCAACATCCGCTGCGTCATACATAGACCCTAGTCTTAAGTCCTTAATAGACGCTGACTCTGAGCGAATCTTAGATACCTGACCAGACTTCGGAAAAGAAGTCGGGCTTGATACTTGTTTGTAGTAGCTCATTACAGCTCCTTTGGCATTGGCTCACGAATGTTAGGACCTTTACCTTCAGACGGGAACATGTTGCGCTTTCCACCTTTAGGAAACTGGTCATCATTAGTTACCTGCTGATACTCAGACGAAGCAGGAGAAGCCACGAAACCATCGCTAGTATTCTCTGAAGACTGGTGACCTTTATGGTCAGGCTTCATAAGCTTCCCAGTTTTAGGGTAGTCCATATCGTTAGTAGTTTGTTGATACTCAGGTGCGCTAGTTCCGGGGGCGTAGCCCTCGATGAACTTTTCGGTACCGTGAGTTTCCGGCTTGCCAGTTTTAGGGTAGTCTTTGCTGTTTGTTACGCCTAATGTACTCATTGAACTATACCTCTAGTTACATTTTCTTGGGATTCACGGGCTTGCATAGCAGGATTCCTAGCCTCTTGTGGATTGGGTCCTTGCTGTCCTTGTCCGCCCTGTTGCTGCATCATCTGTTGTTGCTGCATCATCATCTGCTGCTGCTGCTGCATCTGCTGTTGCTGTTTAGCCTGCTGAAGCTCAGCATTAGATGGTACAATTTTATTGCCATCCATGCCAAGGTCTGTAGCAACTTCTCTAAGTACTTCAGCCCTACCATCAGCACCAACTATATCCATGTCGATAGGATTAGCTGTCATCTGTAGGAACTCAAGTTTACGCATGCGGTCAGTTTCCCGCTGTACTGCTACGGTTACACCTCGTACCTGAATGCTCTCATCGCCACGGATAATCTTATTATCACCCTGAGTTAGCATAACCATCTCATATACACGAGTAATACTAGGGTCTAACACATCATCGTCCACATTCGCGGCTACATTCTGCATAACCTTGGAGGCATTCTCCATTAGCATCGCTAGCCCTGAAGCAGTACGTCCTGCACCGCCAGCCGACCCACCAGTCATATATCTTGGTAGTGCTGACGCTTCATCAGCAAGGGCTGAGAACTTCTCGTAGATAGCCATCAGCTCCTGTGCGTTTGACTGCGGCTGGAAGAACGAAATAGGTTGTGTGCCTTTAGAGCTACCATCTGGATGGTCACTAATATGCCAGCGCTTCCACGGGTATAACTCATTGCCTGCCTCCCCCGGAGCTAGCCGGTCGTCATTAACTATGACCTGTGGTCCTGAGGAGATGGACACGTTATTAACCAGCGCTCTCATAGTGGCGTTACACACATCCTGAATGTCTGTAAGGATATCTGGAAGACCATACCCGTATATAGAACCCGGCACTTTCTCGAAAGAAGTTACGTAGTACGGGGGCTTCATAGCGAGAGAAGGATTAATCTGTACTTTTAGTACCTGAGAGTCAATTAGCCAAACGTCAACCATGTACATCTCAGCTGAGTCATACTTGCCGTCCTCAGACTTAGGTATCACATCGTACTCAGCCAACATCTCAGCGTTAATTACACCGTGGTACTCAATAGCGTCAATTAGCTTGCCACGAGATGTAAAATAATCACGGGACTCAAGGTCTTCCCGCTCTGTCTCAAACCAACCTCGCCACTCTTGGGACTGTCGCTTAGCTTCCCAGTCATCAAGAACCGCACGAATAGCCTCCTCGTTGTATCCGGGGACTCCGATAAGTGCCGTTAAGTCCGTCTTAGCCATCTTGATGTGTTCAAAGACATAGGACTGTTCTAAAGTGCCAGAATCTGGAGTGAAGTACAGGTCCATGGGGCTAACGCGCTTCCACTGCATCTGGGGTTCATACACCAGCTCAGCGACACCATCTACCCACTTTGTTTTAGCCACGTTATTAACTATAGGACCTTTCATGGCAGCGATGGGGAAGATGGGGAGGTCGATTAAGAACTCCCGCATTGCCTTATAGTATCCACCTTCTATAAGTATGTCGTTTAGTACTTCTGTACTTTTAGCTGCCTCATCTACAGAGGTGGCTACTGCGTTCTGCTCAGCTTGCTGAGTAAGCTGCTCTAGCCTCTCAGCTAAAATATCAGGTGTAATAGGTATGCCAGCTTCCTGCAGCATACCTACCTCAGCAGCAATCATCTCCGATATTGACGCTGCGATACTCTCTGGGATAGTTGGGACTGGGGTTGGCGCTAGAACCCAAGGCTGGTCTGAAGCTGAAAGGTATAAGTCTCTAAGCATCGCGGTAGCCCCACGACATTTTGTAGCTGTTACTCGGCTATGAACCTTTGACCCACCAAAAGCCCCTATCTCTCTGTCTTTACTTTGGGAATATAGCGCTCTATAAGTACGTAATGAGTCAATCATGCGCTGTGATATGCCGGATTGGTACCGTGCGCTCCGAGCGTTACCGAACTCTTTTCGTAAGTGGGATACCAGCTCAGTGTACTTGGGTGCGTCTGTATCTGTGGCTATACCAAAACTAACCTCAGCAGCTTCTTTATCAGCAAGTTCCTTAGGCGTTACTACTCGCAGTATGTTTTTTTCGCTCATTGCGATAATATGAGTGTAAACTAAACGCTTGTCAACATATCGAGTACATACTTATGACCGCTTCTAGAATACGAAGGGACTTTATACCCGCATATCGCACGCTAGACTTCATGGTGAACGACCTTATTGATAACCGCGCTGATATCCTAGAGAATGACTACTGCGTATACTCAGGCAGTGCCGCAACTGGACTATTTTACTATATACCACTCTTACCAGTACCTTCGGAAGGGTGGGATAACGAGCAAAGCCCTATAGCTCTACTTAATCAAATTGGGGAGCCGGGTGTAGCAGGGGGTTGGCAGCGGGCGTTTCAAACCATGTCAAACTACCCAGCAAGCATACTCGCAGACTGGAATACATGGGGGGCATTCGCCTTTAGACCGGGTAATGCCACAACTACATTAGGGTTGGAGTTCCAATCGCGGAATTTCACAGGTGTATCTTCGCCAACATTAGGTACGATGGAGTTAAGCGTAGACGACTCCACAACCGAAGGAAGGCTAAACTTACTTACACTTGATGCCTCTAGCTCAGATAACCGTATTGATGTTGAAGGTGACGTAGTATTTGATGCGCATGGTGACACTAACCTACGTATTGGTACCCGCCGTCCCCCGTTCTGGATTAGTAGTGCTGACTACACAACTACTGATGCTGACGAGGAGAACGTAATAAAGTTTGATGGTTCTATAGCTAGAACTTTAACAGTAGCTACAGCGAGCGTTATTAATCGTTGGATAGTAATACTTAACGCTACCGGACTACCTATGGATATCGAAGAAGGTACTGGACTTACGTTATCAGCATACACCGCTGGAGGAGCGCCTTTGACCGGCGATAGAACCTTGGCTGCTGGTGGTGCAATGACTGTGTACTGGGACTCAACATCTACCGCAATCGTATACGGTACAGGAGTAGGCTAATGTTCATGTCTAGCACAGCTGGCGTAATAAAGTTAGCGGGCGATTTGGAGTTTGAGACTAATATTGCTGATGACCAAGGGTATGTATTAGCTGCTGGAGTTGGTACCGCGCCAATACTCGGTCCGCTTGGTGGGACATGGGTGAAGGACACAATATCGGGTGTGCGCTTCATTGACTTCAATTACGTTCTATCCATAGCGAGCACGGATACTCATATTTTATATATAACAACGACTGGAGTTTTAGAGCAGGACGCATGGACTCAGATTACATGGGTCTCCGATGGTTCTACTTCTACTGTTTTATCAGCAAATGCCTCTCAGTTTGGCACCACCACTAATGGTTCGGCGTGGTTATTTCAGGAAACTAATCCCACATGGGGTATGGATATATACAACACTGAAACTCTCTACCCAGTTGTCACTTAGAAGCGGAATAACTAGCCCCTCTAGCACCAACCCCCTGAAGGTGGTGCGGGAGTAGCTCGGACAACTGGGGCTAGCTTCCTCATAACCTGAGCAACTACCCTCTTATTTGTACCCAAGCATAGGTATTGCAGCCCGTCTACAAGGTCTGCCCAAGGTCTAGCCTTATCAGGCTTCTCATCGAAAGACCCATCCCTCTTCTTCTTATATCTGTACTTATCTTCCATAGCTGTTATTAAATCCGCACAGCCTTCCTCATGGAATGTTATAGAAGCCTTACCGCCTGACTGCTTCAACAGCCAGTGGTCAACAGCGGCTATACGAGGCGGTATCAGGTTAGTGCTAGCAGGAAAGGCTTGGAACCCCATTGACCTAAGATAGTGGAAGTCGTCAATCTCAGAGCGGTCTTTTACTTTTCCAGACGGGTCAGCAACTATGTAAGTAGGACGACCTATAGCCCAGCTCTCTTGAAGCAGCGGCTTTACCATCTCATTCATAAATAGGTTAAGACCAATACCATCCCAGTAGCATGCTTTACGTATCTGCAACTGACCGGAGGCATTTATTTGACCAAATACAGCAGCGGGACATCGTGCTAGGTCCATACCAATAATTATAGGGTGCTGGTAGGAAAGCTCCATATCCTTAACAACATGAAAGTCCCGAGTAAACCTGTGCTGAAAGACGGGCTGACCCTCAAGTGATATGCCCCACTTGCCTAGAACATATCGGTCTACCCACTCTGGTGTTGCGCCCTCTATAAGGTTGTAGTAGTAATCCCACACTGGGGGTTTACCAGCCTTCTTTCGCAACGGGTTAGGTGGTAAGTTTTCTATGTTCTCCGCTAGGGGATTCTCAATGAACTCCTCTAGCTCATCGTCCCAGAACAACGGTGCTGGCTGCTCAAAATATTCCCATGTTTTAGGCAGTTTCTCGTGGAGCATGTCGTACCAAGGTGAGTCCCTAGTACCCGGATTAGAGTCGAGTATTACCCCATACCATGTTGGTGCGCCTCTTCTCTTAGAGGGGTAACGACCACAACGACCATACGCCGCCGGAATGAAGTCTGGGTCCATTTCGGAAAACTCATTGAAGTATATTCCAGTGTACTGCGAGGACAGCAGTCGCTTCTTATCGTCTTCGTACTCTAGGGGTACGAACAAAATCTCACAGTGTATCTCCCCATCGTCAATAAGGATTACAGAGTCAGCCACACGGTGTGTAGCTATGTCGCCAAAAATTTCTAAGAAGTCCTTAAGTACGGTTTCCTTCATGGACTTAAGTGTGTTTCTGCAGATAGCCCACCGAGTATACCGGCGACCATCCAAAGCTTTCTCTTGGAGAGCAGCTCGGCGCATTATTTCATACAAACATGTGGTTGTCTTAGACGAACCAACTGCGCCTACTAGGGCACGGATTGGAGCATCAGAGAGCATAAACTTTGCACATGTGGGCGTAGGGGTGAACCTAATCGTTTCCACTTGTTATCTCACTGTGACTAATTTAATTGTGGGTTAGGCTGTATCTCTCGTGCATCCTAAAATAATCACACAGCAAAGCAGCAGAACCCCATATATCATCGTCTTCTTCGTACACTACTTATTTTCCACGACTTCCATAAAGTCCGCCAAATCCAGAGCCGAAGCCCTTCTTAGTAGCTGGGTTTTTAGTACCAGCGAATCCTTTAGTAGCTTTTTTATTAAGCGCGGGTACGGGACCCATACTACTTTTACCCATCGGCTGTGCCAGCAGCTGTGACTGTTTAGCTGCAGCTTTATTTCTAGCTCCTGCTTGGTTACCGGCGGGCATCGCGCCACGAGCCGGTGCCTTAGTAGCTCGCCCAGCCTTAGCCATCTTAGGTAGGTTTCGCATCTGTTGAGCTTGTTGGGCTTGTTGGGCTTGCGCTCTACCACCAGCCATCTTAGGTAGGCTTTGTTGAGCTTGAGCTTGGGGTGCGGCACGGCGGGCTGCTGCGCGGCTAGCACGTACATTATTGCTTGTGGCTTTTTGCTCAGCCCTACTCACGTTATTTCCTAAGGCTTTCTTTTTCTTAAAGTCTGCGGCAGCTTGGTCTTTTAGTGCTTGTTTCCGTTTAGAAAGAACTGGTGCGGCTTTAGCTGCTGGCGCTTCTTTAGCTGCTTCCGCTGACGCGGCTTTCTCTTCCGCTGCTTTACGTGAAGCGGTATTCGCGGCTCTTTCCTTCCTTGCTTCGCGCTCTGCATACCTACCTGCTATGCTCATTTCCTTCCACCGAACAAGTTGCTAAGTGCAGCTTTCGTCTGTCCTCCAGCTCCCTTCAGCTTACCATTTGGTCCATAGAAGTTATCTGGCTTAGACCGCTTCTTAGTAGACTTCTTGGGTTCTGGGGGCGTGTTTACTTTCTTCCGGTCTTTAGCCTTAGTCAAAGTTTTGGCTAAGTCTTTGGAAAGCCCCTCAAGTTTGTCAGCGCCCTTAAGCTTAGTCTGCCTATCAGGCTTAGCTTCGCTTCTACTAACATTCGGCTTTTTCTTCTTGCCGTATGTCGAAGAGGCTTGGTTTTTTCTGGTTGTTTTCTCGGCAGGTCCTGACATCTTACGCCCGCTGTCTTTCTCTTCTTCAGTTTTTGTATTGTACTTTTTACCGCCGTGCATAAAGGCTTTCATACCGGCTTTACGTGCTGCCTTGAACGCAGTACCAAACTCCTTATCATCGTACTTGGAGCCTTTCATTCTCTCTTTGGCAGTCAGTGCCTTTTTGCTTCTGTTGTTGGCTCCGCGAGCAACCGCTGCATCCTTACTGCGACCAAAAGCTTCATTGAAATCCCCCGAAAAGTTGGATTTTTTTCTTTCTTTAGGCTTGCTTTCTTCAGTGTTATTAGCTTCCTTCTCAGCGGCTGTTGCGTCCCTACGGTTTTGCTGAGCCATCTTATTTTTTTCTTTAAGCTTATTTGCTTTATTACTAGCAGACCAGCGTTCTCTGTTCTTCTCGGCAAGGGTGTTCTTACCAAGCATTCTTTCAATTAGGGGTACAAATTTCTTTTTTGTACCATCAGCTTTTTTCTCAGCTTTCTCAGCTTGCTCAGCTTGAATAGCTTGTTGGCTTTTGCTCATTTCTTTTTCCCGTAATCTCTGCGTTGTGGTTTAACAGCACTTAAATCAAAGTAGTTTTCAACCATACCCTCATTCTCGCTAGCTTTAGCAACACTTTTTTTGCTAGTTTTGGGCGGTACTTTAAGTCTGCCAGTCTTAGCTGGGGCTTTCTTGTAGCTAGCCATCCTGATTCCCTTTAAATTCGTTTGTACAGTTATACCCTAATTAGTAGAGTTTTCAAAGCTCTAGTTAGAAGAGGGTCTAAGAGTAAGCGCGCTCGCATCCGCATTGGTTGTTGAATGAAACTCAGGGAGGTGGAGTTCACGTTCAGCCGTATGGCTCTGGTGGAAGTCTACATCACCTTCTGAGTCAATTATCGTACAGGCAGATAGAAGCCCGAAGGTCATAAATAGCACAATAACATACTTCATTTTGAGGGTCCTTGTAGTTTACCTAGACCAAACACCGCAGCAGTTATGCCAATGATAAGAGCTGCGTACCATTCTGGCATGCTGTCGAACGCGGCGTAGTACTCCGCTGCACGGGTGGGTGAAAACCAACTTACGATTATGGGGAAGAAAAACACCAGTACAATAAACTCATCGGTCCAGCTGCGCCCCATGCTCTGTATCCGCTGCGCTGTCGCCTCTGCCTTAGCTTTACCGCTGGCGCTGAATATCCCTACAACGTCCCCGGCGAGCGTCATGCCCAATTTCGCTAGTAGCGCTAACATATCATTCTCCAGTCGATAGATGAAAATCAGTGTGTGCTTTTATGGCATCCTCTTGGCGCAAGAGCATAATAGTAGTTTCAGCGTGGTTGCTGGTTATCACGGTTTCTAGGTTGTAGTCAGACGAGTCTAGGCGGTTTATTTCTGACTCGAAGGTACCTCTGCCAACCATGTGATTAAGTGCTATGGACATCTGCGCAAGTGTGGCGTTGGCTTGGACAGACGAATTGTGGTTCTGCCACACAATACCAACCAAAGCAGGGATAGCCATAACAACAAGACCAGCACCGCCAACCTGTACAAGTTTATTACACAGAGCACCAAAAGCCCCGTTTGTTTCGCCATTTTTTCTGACAACTGGGACGGACTTCCTCCGCTCTTTAAACTCAGCCATAACATGATTCTCTTATTTGTACACTGCAAAGCTTAAGTATAGACCTTTCTTAACTTACAAAAAAATTTTTTTCATAACCCAATTTCTTTTATGAACAAGTCCACATCGAAGCACGGGCACTGTTTCAGCCAGTCTTTTGGTCCGATAACTCCGTCCCCATCGGCATCGGGGCTTAAGTCCCTGTGTCCGTTGAACTTAACTCCGGGGTACAGCAGCGCTTTGTGCTTAACTGTTATCTGCAGAGAGCGCCACTGCTCTTGGGTGAAGTTACTCTCAGCTACGTTGTCCTCTGACACACCCCCCACCAAGCAGAGTCCCAACGACTCCTCGTTGAACCCCTTCGCGTGCGCCCCTATCTGACTGTAGTCCCTGCCCAACTCTATCCGACCGTCCCGCCGAATAACCTCGTGATAGCCAATGCCCGACCACCCAAGGTCTTTATGCCACTGGTCTATTTCCGCTGCACCTATATCCATACTGGGAGGCGTAGCTGAGCAGTGTATTACTATCCGATTTGTGTTCTGGCGAGTGGACATCAGGAGCTTTTGTGCGGCGACTCTTTACGATACGCCTCTTTTATCATCGCTATGCTGTTAATTTTAGTCGTGAGGTTCTTGGTGTTCGCTGGTATACCAGCACGCCAACACGCACTTATGGCAAGATTCAGCTCAGCCTCTACCGTAGTTGCTTTGTGGGCATTCAGCAAAATGGAGAACTCAGCCCGCTCTTGGTCCCGCTTAACACGGTCCGAGTGCTCTTCTTTTCTGCCGTAAAACCGAAGGGCTAAGCCCGCAACCAAAAAAGTAGCCACCATACCAGCAGAAAAGCTAGCTAGAACATAGCTCGATAGTGATTCAATCATTACTACACCTCCCAGATCATTATTACCATTTTACTTTATCCGCCCAGTATGCAGCAGACATCTTGCCCTTAGATATATTCTTGGCATGTCTGGCTTTGAATGATTTCTTCCTAGCTTTTTCCTTTGCTGTCTGGGGGTCTTTGCCAGCACCCGAAACGCCCTGCTGCCCAAAGCGTATAGTCTTAACCTTATCCCCTTCCTTAGCCACAACCATATGGGACTTAGTAGGGTGATTGGGAGTTCGCTTAGGCTTGTTATAGCTACCGTAAAGCCCTTTTAATTTTTTACCACTATCCTTCGGCATCGCTGGTGTTCCGCTCTGTTTGAGTGGTTAATATAGTCTAGGGTCACATAAAAAGAAACCCCGATAGAGGAGAATCTATCGGGGTTCCATCGTCAGAAGGAGACACTGACGGCAAGTGCGTTATTTTGCGGAGGCGCATGTGCAATGCAATTGCACCACTAATCTGTTTCCATGTCAATAGCTGGTAAAGATACTTCCTGCACACCGTCTGGCATATTGAAAACTATACGCAGCCCCCCTGCATCAGAGTTCTTGTTCGGCTGGTCCAGCCCTGCAACCTTCGCTAAGTTCTGGAAGCTTTGGTTTCTGACAGCTGGTGTCGCATTCCTGTCCGTAACAATCTCGTAGATATCCAGCAGCGAGTCCTCAACCAGCATCCCTGCCTTAAGCCGCGCCCTATCCTTCGAGTTCGTGTCAGCTGACCATAGCCGCTTCGCTTCCCTCAGTACCGCCCGAAAGGCTTCGTTATTAAGCCGCGCTTTTAGCTGAGCCGAAGTGTATCCGTACGCGGCAGCCACCTCTGACCTTGGACGTAAATTGCTGACCAGCTCCAACGCGAGCTTGGCATCGTGCTCATTACCCTTCTGCGCCGTTGGCGTTAACTCCGCCGGTGTCGGTGGTAGCATCGATGACAGCATCTTGTCTAGGTCGTCCTGTGGTGATTCTTCCACTTTCTTTCTCCGTCTTTAGTTCAGCTATTGCGTACTGGCGAAGTCCTTCCCGCATCAACTCTGACACTGTTGTCTCACGTAGCGCGGCTATGTGCTGCAGGCATTTGTGGGTGGACTCACTCAGGTAGAAGTTTAACTTTTTAAGTTGTCGATTGGGTCGAGCCATTTTTAATCCTCTGCTTGTGGGTGGGGATAATATGGAGACTATAGGGGGTTATTAGTGAGAAAGCAAGACAGTACGACAGTCGGTGTCGCATTCGTGTCACTAAGCTTAGCGATATTAGTTAGGGGCGCGGCGGGAATAACGTATAGATGTTTCAAATAACAAAAATTGAGTGGAGGTACATAAATAGACCCCGCTGGGGACTCCCCCCTGTCCATGCCGCGCCCCGACCTTCATCTCAGCGCCGCGTTTGATCGCGGGCGAGCAAAAACCCCTAGTAGATGCATAACATCAACATGATGGTAGGCGGATTCAGCACGAACGGTAGCGCGGGCGTGGAAGGGCGAATTGGCTAGGTGGTGCATCGCGACAATAGCCGCTATGGGGCTTCGCAGATAGGCGTGACAACGTCATATCATACAGGTGCTGATCCTATGCCTTCGGGATAGGTGAACACGGCGCGCAGCATGGACAGCGTGCCAGCATTGGTAATTAACATATCGGACACACTCACATTGTGAGTGTGTACCGTTATGCGTTTTCACCATGAGAACGCATACCGGTACACAAGGGGACTTCCTGCGTGACCATAAGGAAATAATATTATGAGAAATCTAATGACACTTGAAGCAACACGAACGGCGCTAGTTGAAGCAACAAGTACGAAGGCTAAAAAGAAAGCAGCTGACTTCAAGCTGATGCGTGACTCGGCTATCACCCATGCGGTGACGCATGATGATATGCCTATGCTCAATACGTTGCTTGATGCATCGCGCATAGCACGGACAATCAAGGAAGACATCATTGTTATCCGTAAGGTTGTCGGCGCGTCTTGGTCTTTGGTTGGTAACAAGGATTCCGAATGGGTTTACGTTGCCCAAAAAGGTAAGGCTGCTAAAGCGTTGGGCGCGAAACGCCGCGCTGCCCTTAAGGATACCATGTCAGTCGAAGGTGAGAAGGATGCACCACGGATTGAGGTTGAGCTGCACAATGCTCAAGTTGATGCATCCGTTGAAGTGAAAGCCAAAAAGAAAGCTTCAACTACTCGCATGAAAAAGCAAGCCGCGCTTGATACTGCGTTGCTAGCCTTTGAGAAACGAATGATTGCTCAAGGTGCTACTGCTGCGATGTTACAGGTAGCGTACACAAACCGTCAGGGATAATTCTTGACGGTGGTACGTACGCCGCGCTAGTAACGTCTTACCTTAATGGTGAGATGTTATTGGCGCGGCTATTTTATTGCCATGAGGCTGCATTGCGCGGCTTCATGGCAATGAATGACAACAAACCACACCGACAAAAGCTAGAAAGTGTCGGTCATCAGGGATAACCGCCCTCGGTCGTCCCCTTAACCGCCCATGGATTTTGAAAGGCAGAAGGGCTGAAACCGTTGCTCTATATACCTTTTTATTAGAAATAGATTTATAACCGCCCTAATATGCTCATGCAGAGAATAAAGGGGTCTCCAAAAATATAGTGATTAAAAGGCTAAACTTTTTACCCGCATTTATTGCCACCACCCCCCTTTACTTTTGAAAGTGGCATATACGGGGACGTTTGGGTCGACTCCAATGATACCAACGGTTTCAATGGGACGACTACAGGGACGACCGACTACATTCAGCCGCGCAATGGGCGTTCAGCCGCGCAATAAGCCACCCCGTTAAACAGTAGTAACGTCTTACCTTATCGACTACAATATCATTAGGTAAGACGTTACTAATCACACCACCACCACCACAAGGAGAATAGTATGGCTAAGAAACAAACCGACCCTTGCATTGTAGACCTCAATGCACCCTGTGATGAATTCGGCAACACACAACCCCGAGTCAGAGATAACTGGGCAGTCTATGACGAGGAAGGTAGCATCATATATGCTGCGGAATCCTATTGGGATGCACTCGAAGTACTGCAAGAAGAGGTTCAGGCTTACCACTATGAACGCGAACGCTCCCTAAGAAATCTATTTTCAGCAAGTTACTATGGGGAGTATGAGTAGGTTTTAGCATAGAGTCATGCTCACCCATTGGGTGGGTATGGCTGTGTGTTATGCACAATCCTGTAGCGTACACACATGACAGGAGAATAGAAGATGGTTGTCAAAGCTGTACATGAGTGGAATCAGCGGGCTGATGAGCTGCGCAATGAGAGTAAGGAAACACTAATAGGCATCATCCTTGCCCATGAACTTGAGGTGCTTGAGGTATCTGAGCTTGCCTTTGGTGATATGTATGATGGCAGAGTGCCGTTCACTAGAGCCGACATTATGGATAGGCTTAAAGAGTTTGAGGAGAAAGCGCTCTATTGGGATAGGTGCGAAGAGCTGCTGCTTACCTGTGGGAGAGAGCAAGCCCTGCTCTACCTCAGTCTTCATGAGAGAATAGCCGAGGATAAAGCGAATGCCGACACCAATACGTAAAGAGACTGAGTTACCGCCCGCTGTTAAGCGGCAGATAGATTCATTATGTGGTGACGTTAGATCATTAGCCGCGCAAGTAAACAAACAGGAGGTGCGATTGCGCGCACTAAAAGATGCCAACAGGAAGGCTCGACAGGATTTAAATACAGACATCAAACTATTAACCAAGCTGGTACGTACATTAATCGAGGAGGCACAACGTCATGTCAGAAAAAGCTAAGAGTATGAAAGAATCCCTGCGTGAGAGATACGCAGGCTATAAGTGGCGGGCTGACCTGCGGTCACAGCGAAAGTATGACACGGTAGGAGGAAAAAATATTATTTCCCCCCACTCTGTCAAAGTGCTGGAGCTTGAGTGGTACATCGACTACCTGCACAACGAGATAGAGTGGACAGCCAAAGAAAGGGAGCAGCTGGGATACTACGAGGGGTATCACGCTGCCGTGATGCAAAGCAAGGACGCGGCACGCGGTGACGCTGAAGATGACTATGAAGATAGCTGGACACTATGGAATCTAAACTAAGTGGCAAGTCGTTGCCCATCCTTAGGGGTGGGTAACTACGTGTTACTTTTGACACGGTAGGAGGAAACAATATGGATAAGTTTACGGAGTTGGGAGTGGTGATGCTGATGGCTGCCGCTATATTTATGTTCGGTCGGTACACAACAGAGGTAACTATAGATATGTACCACGTACATGACCTGTCAGTAGCCTGCCAAGAGAATGGTGGGCTGCGCTCAGTCACGGGTGGCGTAACGCTGTTGGGTGACGGGAGTGAGGTGCTGGGTGGGGAGTGCTTGGATGAGGCTAGGTTTATATACCCCATCAAAGGTGGCAGATACACAGACTTCTATGGCATGGATATACCTGTGGAGGTTCCCGAGTGAGTAGGGCTGAGAGGGTATCGGCAAGGGTGTTAGCGACTAGGAAGTACGAACAGTACGAGGAGTATGAAAAGAACCAGAGAATAGTAGATGACTTAGCCGCGCAAGGTATAGATGCAGTACGTATAGAGTGCAAGTCTTGCCGCGCAACGTACACAAGGATATTAGGTCGGTTCAGGACACACCGATGTAAGTAAGTAATTAAGGGTACGACCCTCACCCATAAGGTGTGAGGTAATTGAGGACTAGGGGAACTGAGCCTAGCGTTAAGGAGTAGTAACTATGAGAATACAAGACTTAGAAAACCCGTTGTTCATTCTGCCAACATATGAGACACGGCAGACGTTGCATGTAATGGGACCGCCCGGAGGTGGTAAGTCGGACGTTGCGCGGACTACCTTCCCGAAGGTACTGAGTGACCACTACGGTGAGGAGTTTGGTATCGTGGTGGTTGATATGCCTAGCATAGATGCGGTGGACTTCCGTGGGTTCTGTATACCCACTAAAGATGCCGAGGGTAATGCTACGTCTATCTTCACACGGTCAGGGCTAATGCCAACCAAGGCATACCTTGAGGCACATCCCCGTGGTGTGTTGGTACTTGAGGAGAAGAACGCAGCCGATAACCTAACCAACAAGGCAGCTAACATGGTCACGTTGGAGCGTAGGTTCGGTGACTTCAAGTTACCTGAGGGGTGGTGGGTAGTAGCTCTGTCCAATAGGCAGGCTGATAGAAGTGGTGCGGGTAAGCCAATGATGCACAGCATTAACCGTGAGTGCATAGTTGAGCTTGACTTCAACATGGATGACTACACTAAGTACTGGGAACGTACTGGTATGCATCCCTATGGTGTGGCGTTTGCCAAGCAGCAAGCTGGTGTGTTTGCCACTGAAGTACCTAAGGAAGCCCGCCCGTTCTGTACGCCGCGCTCATATACGTTCGCTTGGAACTGGATGACCGCAGCTAGTGGTGGGGACATTAACAACATCGTAACGGGTGCTATACCTCAGGCTGCGGTGGCTGGATATATAGGTGAGGGCGCAGCCGCGAATATGTTTGCGTTCCTTAGCTGTAAGGACGAGCTGCCTACCATTGAGGAGGTGATCGATAACCCGCTGACCGCTAAGATTCCTAACGATTCGAGGCTGGATGCGGTGTACATGATCGTGCAGAACTGTGTGCATCATGTCAATTCAGATAACGTGGAGAGCTTATGGAAGTACATCGACAGACTGCCGAAGGAGATTCAAACATCGGCGGCTTGTTCGTTCATTGAGAAGACGGAGGGTACGTTGATGAATACGCCGAGCTTAGGTAAGTGGATAAGTGAGAACAAAGCACTTGTCGCTGCAACACTTAAGTAAGCGTAGCTACACCCCCTCACCAATAATGGTGGGGGGTATTTAAGGAGATTGGACATGAGTACCAAAGAAACAAATACAGAGATAGGCACAATCGTTAGCAGCAACTATATGCTGGCAAACGTGCGTGTGCGGACGTATGGTGGTCAGCGTGTTGACCGTGCCATATCCGATGAAGTGCATACTGCACATGGTGCGACCGCTGCGACAGGGAAGTACGTGCGCAATATGTTTGGTGAGAATAACAAGCGCATCAAGCAGGTTAGTGGGGCATACAACCTCATGCGTAACTTCTTGTACTCACGCACCCTATGCTGGGTCAGTGAGACAAGTGGCGCAGCGCAAGGCGATAGACTACTGCCAGTGTCGGATAGCTTGGACTTTATACGGGAGTTCGCTGTACGCAGGGACACTGCAAAGGTATTGCGTGATGAGGTAGCGAATGAGTTACCCCAGATTATCGCAGACGCACGCGCTAGGATGGGTAGCATGGCTCCGGCATTGGAGGAATATCCTACACCTGACGAGTTCAAGCGGTACTTTGATGTGCAGATGACGGTCACACCCATACCCACAGACTCGGACTTCAGTCGTATGTCCGTACCACCTAAGGTGGCTGAGGGTTTGCAGACCATGTATCAGAAGCGAATGCTTAAGCAACTGGAGAATGCTAAGCAGGAAGCTGTTGATAGGGCTGTGGCTAAGCTGGATGTTATGAGTGTGCAGCTAACTAAAGAAGCGACCGGAGGTAAGACTCGTATGTTTAACACGATGCTTGCCAACGTATCGAGAGAGATAGGATTGCTTGGTGCGATTGCTTCGACCACTGACGGAGTAGCGGGAACATCTATAGAGGATGCCGCACGCTATGTCCATGACAAAATCACCAGCAAGTACGTTGATGTGTCAGTGTTCAAGGGCAACGCCGCGCTTAGTGCTGAGGTAGCAACCCATGCCAACAGAGCTATAGCATTGCTTAGGGGCAGCGAAGTACCCGCAGACATTACCCCAACTGGGAAGCAAGCCGCACCAAAGCCTGCACCTAGTGAGGATGATACGGTGGACGTACTAGCAACCCTGTCAACCATGGATGGTAGTGAGGCACAAGCTAATCCACAGCCTAAGCCTAAGCCTAAGCCTATGAGCATCACCCCAATGGATCAAGGCATCGTTGATCCAGTAGCAGAAGTTAAACCTAAACCACAGGAGGTAGAAGCAGTACATGATAGCGGGGCATCGTCATTCGACTTTGACCCTGATGACTTTCTAAGTTAAGAGTCACACATAAACCATTAAGTATTCTAAGGAGATACAACTATGGCACGTTCATATGAAGTAACCGAGGCAATGTCCCGCCTCATATCATCGCAGCCTTTCTATGCTGTGTTGTTAATGGGCTTGCTTACCATTGAGGAAACAGATGCAGTACCCACTGCTGCAACTGATGGTAAGAAGCTGTACATAAACCCTAAGTTCTTTAAAGAGGAGCTTAATAATGTGGAGGAACGTATCTTCGTGCTAGCGCATGAGGTACTGCATGTAATCTTCGCCCATTGCCCACGCCTAAAGCTTTACAACGAGCGTGGCTTTGGTCCTGACATGAAGGTGTTCTCACCCATGCGCTGGAACAGGGCGACAGACTACATCATCAACCACACGCTGCACTCCGATGGCATAGGTAAGCTGCCTAGTATGGGGCTATACCACCCTGATTACACAGGGGCTATGCTGGCTGATGATGTCTACTGTCTGCTTAAGGACGATGACAACGATGACCAGAACGGGTTCGATGAACATCAAGAAGGTGATGACTCATCCACACCTAATGAGGCAAAGGTCAAGCAGGCTGTAGCCGGTGCTGCGCAAGCAGCTAAGGCAGCAGGTTCTATGCCAGAAAGCATGAAGAGGTATGTGACTGAGTTACTTGAGCCACAGGTTAAGTGGTCAGAGAAACTGATGCTAGAGATTACTTCTAAAGCTGGTAAGGACTCATCGACATGGCAGCGCCCTAACCGTAGGCGTATCAGCAGCCCTCCGCACATATACTTTCCCGGGACAACGGGATTTAATGCTGGGCATGTTGTGGTGTACATAGACACATCAGGTTCTATTGGTGATCATGAACTCACACACTTCCTATCGGAGATAGCTGGGATACTGACCGAAGCCGCGCCTGAGGTACTACAGGTAGGCTCATGTGATACGCAAGCCTATCCACCTCACACTATGGAGGAAGTGTGTGAGATTGAGCAGTACGTGGCTGAAGGTGGCGGCGGTACGTATATGCCTGCCATATATAAGACTCTTGCTGAGGAGGACATAACACCTGATGTGCTAATCATACTTACTGATGGTTATACACGATGGGATGTTGCGCCGCCTTACCCTGTAGTTGTGGTTAGTACGACCAATAAGGTGTGTCCATACGGGGAGACAATCCGTTTAGACATAGACAAATGATGCTGTTGGGCGGCTTAGACAGCGCCCTTTTTTAAGGAGATAGACAATGACGACTCAATATAGATTAACGGTTAGCGATAGGGATAGGGTGGAACAGCGTTTCGATTCGCTTATAGACCACTGCGTTGACCCCATTCGTTTACGGGTGGTAGCCAACTCAGACAGATGGTGGACGGAATCGCTTACCCCTGATAACAAATTGTTCCTATCGGTAGCAACCAAGACCAATTCCAAATCAATATTAAAGCGTGGCTATAGGCATACGATGGACGTAGCCGCGCCAGACGGAATGAGGTACAGGTATAACTACCGTATAGGTAAGCAAGTGGGGGGTAACTCTGTCACCCGCAGAAACCCACGCCTTACAAATCGGAAGGAGACGCTCACCTTGCCAGAGGTATCTGGGCGAATCGGAGTACCGCTTATAGATGTGGGGCATCCTATCTATAAAGAGATGCTGGATGTATGTATCGAGACCATGAGGATGGCAGCGGTGGTTAACATGTTGCAGGAAGTAACTAACCTCATACATACCCATGCTAGGACTGTTGGTCAGCTCAAGGCTCTAGTGCCAGACATCAGTACGATACTTCCTGACCATATACTGGAAACAGCAGGTCAGTACACACGCAAGCCCTCATTACCTAAGTACTTCAAAGACAAGATCGCTGCGGATAAAAAGTATGAGCGGGAGATGTTGGCTCATGGCTACAAGCTTGAGCAGATATGGAGCAATGAAGAAACGATATCTGATACTTTATCCACTGTAGAGCGCCCTAGTACAGTAGCGGTTGCTTTGCCACCCACGCCCCTAAGTAAGCGCGTGTCAATGGAGTACAAGCTCCAGCTACTAAGCGACTGGCTAGGTAAGGGGCTGATAAACAAGGTTGTGCATGAGAAGCGTGTAGCGAACGGGGATGAAGATGTGCGGAACATAGCCCAATTTTCCTTGAGGAACACCCCCATGGAAGGTACGTGCAGGCTAGATGTAACTAGGGATACTGACCGCCTGCCAATGGATGAACAGTAATTTAATACTAAGGAGAAACAACTATGAAAACCAAATATATAAACTCAACCACAGTCAGCAAGCCCTCTTCCGGCGGGGACACATGGACGTTCACACCACTAGGGTGTATCGCAACTAATGAGGGATTAGTAACTAGGAAAGCGGAGTACTTTAAGAAGTTCGATAATGTATTCGCTAGCCGCAATGCAATTAGGAAATCCATTAGGTCAGGTGTTCACCAAGCTGTAAGCGGGAAGGGGTTCAGCTTCCTAGCACCTATCGCTTCATACTTGGAGTTACCTACTGCGTATGTATCACTTACTTCTACGAGGAGAAGTATTCTTATTACTAACCTAGATCACCAGCAAGCAACACATATCGAGGCAGCTATGCTGCTAATGAGTACTGGCAGGGTGCGCGGGGAAATTAATATGTTCATACCTTCCGAAAAGGAAAGATGGATGGGGCAAGCCGCGTATAACCTACAGCAAGTGTCGGGATATAACGGTAAGTACGTGGTGGCGGCGGAGTACTATGCCGGAGATAGGGAGCAGGGAATGTCATTGCAGAAAAGTAGGGATTACATACGCGATACCATACTCACCCACGATACAGAGGAAAACAGGGAGGTGCGGGCTAAGCTAGACCGCTGGCTTGATGTTAGCCCTAACCTGTGCCTGCTCTATACTATAAATAACCAAGGCACTGGACATCAGAGAGAGACGAGCAGTCTATCAGGGTGGCTTGGTAAGCAAGATAAGTGGCTAAAGCTATGAGTATACTAAAAGAAGAAGAAGACAAGGTTATGTTTTACAAAACCCGTATGCACTACCAGTACAAAAAGTTCCATACTATGGACGTAGCGAGTAGGAGACTCCTAGCACGCACCCTAGTTGGTATGTATGTGTTACCTCGTGCAACTCTGCGTTTACCTAGTGAGTGGTACGAGGTAACAGGCATTACAGAAGCCAAAGCCACACTCGTATCTCTGCCAAACGATGTGGTGGAGAAGTACATACTCCACTGCCGATCACTCCCTAAACGTAAGGAGATTCAAACATCGGTGGCTTGTTCGTTCATTGATCGGCAGTCTGTCGATGTACTTCCAGTAGTACACGAAATCGCAGAGAGTGGATTCAGAGTACACGGGAAACCGCTCGGAGTACTAGAAGAGCTTGAAATAGAGCTTGAAATATCGGACATAAAAAGGGTATCAGAAACCATCCCCTCTATGGTCTAAGCCCCTTGTAGTATCTAACTGCCCTGATAGTGCCACCGACTATAGCCGCGCAAAGCTTAGCGGCAGCTTCACTGGTGTGTAGTCCGTCCATAATTGCACCGCTTGCGGTAGCGGAAAATCTTGGCTTAGTTCCTGTTGTATACCCAGCATGATTGTTCCCGTACCCGTCCCATTCACCCGTCTGCCCTGTATTAAATGCGCCCTCTATGAAGTCAGCATAGTCTGGGTCAGAGGATTCCAGTATCCCGTACAATCTGGTATCGGTGTATGCGTTTGGTCTAGCCGCACACTCAGCTACAATCTTGTCACGGTGTGCGTTAAGTATTTCCATAACTTCATCGTAGTTATCGAACGAACCATCAGCAGCCGTACCCCTCGAATAAGGACTGCCCTTAGCGGGCATGATGTTGCGCCAGTATATGTATTTAATATTGTTAGTAGCTAGGTTAGCGAAGCAAGTGTCTACTCTAGCCGCCATGTTAGTAATGATTTCAGCAACAGACAAATCTCCACGGTTGTAGAGTATTGCTATGTCGTTAACACCAGAACCTATGATTGCGCTGTCGTTATTCTCCCCTGCCATATCAGCCGCCATGTTCACGTTTAGTTCAGCTAGTGTAGAGCCTGTAACAGCATGCCTGTTGAGCGTGGTAACGAAGGCTGTGAAGTACTGCTCCATACCGTAGAAGACCGTGTCATCGGCAGCGGGGTATGGGACTGAGTTGTACCGCTGTAGACTATCGCCACCGCTAAACACCTCAGTCCAAGGATGTATAGTTTCTGTAAGAGCTTCAAGCATCTCGGTAGTATCAGCCGCGAAGCTAAGGTAATCCAAGTCAGAGCTTGCTACGTATGTCATAGCCCAAGTTTGTACAGACGCACCTGCTGATGCGTTTGGTTTATGCTGAGTTAGTGTAGAGGGTAGGTCAGTCTGCCCTGTATAGTTGGTACTTGAGTACGTAGTACCATCAGGTAATGATAGCAAAGCTGTACCAGCAGTAGCGGTCGCATCACTTTGCAGTTGTATTAATTTACCTACCAACGCCGAGTTAGGCACGGTAGAAGCAGCAGGGAAATACCCACCCAACCAATTTAAAACCGCCGTGCCAGTACCTACGTTACCAGAAACACCAACATCAGAACTGTCAGGGTCACCATCTATTACGTTATAGAACCCTGTCTCAGAAGAAACCGCGCTTATAAACGTACCAATAACACAAGCGTCAACGCTAGTAGTACCATACAGGCTGGCAAGGGAGGTGTTCAAGTCAACGCTAGTAGTAGCGGACATAGAGAACCCATCTTGTGGTACGTCCGAACCGTTAGCATCACTAGCTGTAGCTACAGTGCCAGTCTTCAAGCAGGTGAACGCCGAAGCCGCGTTAATCCTAGGGATATAAACCCGGTCTATGTGCTTCCATTGATCAGCGTATGAGGTGTTGTATACCCACTGCCAGACTATATCCGTGGCGTATGTGGATGCGCTAGTAAGGTTTAGTATTGCAGCGTTCGCATCAGCTAAGGCACGTACATGGTCAGGGTTATCACCACTACCCCCACCACTACCAGTTAAGTCTCTTCCGACACTCTTCGATACACTTCTTGATACGCTATTTTCTGCACTCACTTTGTATTACCTCACATATATAGGTTGCCAAACACTTTCCCCCAATGTATACTCCCATTATCCACACAGCATAAGGGCTATCATGGACAGGTACACTATTGACTTCGAGACATATTATGATTCCGGTTACGGGCTACGTGGTCTATCTTACCCTGAGTATATATTAAACCCGCTCTTCCAAGTAATCGGTGTTTCAGTAGCTGTCAATGACGAGCCTGCTGAGTCGTTCACTGGTTCAAGACTTGATACTAAGGCGTGGTTAGATAAGTTCGATTGGGGTACTGGTTTAATGGTAGCTCACAACGCACACTTTGAGGCTGCAATACTAGCGTGGGTGTTCGACATACACCCGCACCGTATGTTCTGTACGATGATGGCATCGCGCCCATACGTTGTGCCATTTACGGATAGCATGTCTCTTAACAATACTACTCAGTACTTAGGGCTTGGTGTTAAGGGTGATGAAGCTGTCGCAGCGATTGGTATGCGCCGCAAAGATTTCTCTGAAGACGCTATGGAAAAGTACATGGCGTACTGTAGGCAGGATACTGACCTGACCGTGAAGCTGTACCATAAGTATGTTACTGAGTACGGCATGCCAGTAGATGAGCGAGAACAAGTTCACCTTACTATACGTAAGTTCTCTGAGCCGCAGCTAATGGGTGACGTTGGAGTATTCCAAGATGCCCTTGACCAGCATGTGATTGACCGTGACTTACTTATTACTGCGTCAGGCATACCAAAGACTAAGCTAGCATCTAATCCTCAGTTCGCTAAGGTGCTGAAGGACTTGGGTGTAGATGTCCCTATGAAGATAAGCCCTACTACTGGTAAGTCTACGTATGCATTTGCTAAGGACGATGTAGATTTCCAAAAGCTTATGAATGTTAATGGCGCTAATGTAAAAACTATATGTAAGGCTAGGCTAGCCATTAAGTCAACGCAGTTAGTAACCCGACTAGAAAGATTTAAAAACATAAGCAACCTAACAGGTGGTAGCTTTCCAGCAGCACTTATGTATTGGGCTGCACGTACAGGTAGGTTCGGTGGTACAGACAAGACTAACTTACAAAACATGAAGCGTGGGTCGGTACTAAGGCAAGGGTTAGTAGCACCTGAGGGGCATAAAGTTGTCGCTGCCGATTACTCACAGATTGAGGCACGCATAACAGCAACGCTAGCAGGGCAGCTTGACCTTATGGAGCAGTTCAGTAGGGGTGAGGATGTATACTCTCTATTCGCTGAGAAGATATACGGTCGGAGCATTAACAAGACGGATAACCCTGACGAAAGATTCATAGGTAAGACATGCATACTAGGGCTAGGCTACGGAATGGGACCGGATAGGTTCTATGAACAGATGCAAGCCGATGGGCATGAGCTATCCCATGAGTTCTGTGCGTCAACAGTACGCACTTACCGCACAACCTTCTGGAAGATTCGTGCGCTCTGGAAAGAAGCCGACCACGTTGTGCAATGTATGGCGGAGGGCAGACCAGTTAAGTTCGGTCCATGCACCACTGATGCAGCTGGCACAGTATGGTTACCCAACAACATGCCAATAGTTTACAACGGACTTAGTAAGGATGAGTCAACAGGAAACTACACGTACTATGTAGGTAAGAGTACGTATACTTTATATGGTGCTAAGTTAGTAGAGAACATAGTACAAGCGCTGGCTAGAATAATAATGACAAGGGCTGAGCTGAAGTTAGCTGAGTTCAATCAGCTAGCCGCGCTTAGTGTTCACGATGAGCTTGTGTTTGTATGTGAAGACAAAGACGTTGAAAAACTTCGCCATGGTTTGAGGGCTGTGTTTATGCGCCGCCCCCCTTGGATGAAGGACGTACCACTAGACAGCGAGATAAATGTAGGTGAAAACTACGCACAGTGTAAATAAATTGTTGTCGGTCATGTCGGTCCATAGTAGGCAAGTTGAGTGCCTTCCGCTCACGGCGTGACTTTAAAATAGAGCGGAATCCCTTACCTGTCCACCGGCGCAGGACTCAACAGCCGGTACTTTTTTAAAAACATTGCCAGAGGAGACTGACAATGAGTAAGTCAGATATGGTTACCAACCCACCCCACTACAATCAGGGAGGGATAGAATGTATTGATGCAATCCACGCTTCGCTAGGCGACATTGGGTTCATAGCCCATTGTAGGGGTACAGCTATGAAGTACCTATGGAGAGCTGGACTAAAGGGAAGTCGGGCAGAGGACTTGGAAAAAGCCGACTGGTATATACGTAAAGCAATAGAAGTGAGTACTAAACTTGAAAAAACCAGCTGTTAGTTTCAGTAGGCTCAATGCCTATGAGTTATGCCCTAAGAAGTTCTACCACACCAGTGTTGTTAAGGACGTTAGTCCTGTGTTTGGTAGCGCCGCTGACTATGGTAAGGAAGTACACGCAGCCCTAGAAATGCGTGTTAAGAAGGGCAAGAAACTTCCCATGCACATGACCCACCTAGAAAAATATGCAGCCAAGTTCGCCAACCCTAAGCCTAAGCCTGACGAGATACTAACCGAGCAACAGCTAGCCATTACCGAAGACATGGGACCAACAGGCTGGTTCGATAGGGATGTTTGGTTTCGCTCTATCGTTGACTACCTAGCCATCAAAGGTAGCGATGCAGTATTAGTAGACTACAAGACAGGGCGTATGTCAGACGACTTCACTCAGCTACAAGTGTCCGCATGCATACTGTTTCTATTCCGTCCAGAACTAGAGCGCATCAAGCTGATGTACTGGTGGATTAAGGATAAGAAAATAACAAGCGAAGTAATTACTAGGGAA
>Ga0315321_10000190_pt1 | contig 41868 bp, 27 predicted proteins | sample M180m21515metaG_FD_203464 | JGI IMG/M metagenome (GOLD analysis project Ga0315321, IMG submission 203464) | Ammonia-oxidizing marine archaeal communities from Monterey Bay, California, United States - M1 80m 21515 | ecosystem: Environmental > Aquatic > Marine > Intertidal zone | place: USA... | reverse complement strand
CAGTCAGTGGAAAAAGAATCGCAGCGGCTCCGGGGGTAACAATTGATGATCTGAAGGACGGGCAAGGCTACACCATGCTGTATTCGGAGAACGTACAAGCACTGCCATGGCACCGCGCAGGTTGGATTCAGCCCGCACAACTAACGAATCTGGTACAGGCTTCTGGCGATCGTTATTCGAGTGACATTCCGTGGGCAAACAACACACTTGAATACGCTAGATTCACGAACGGATTGGTGTGGATGAATCTCGATGACAAGAACGTTGCGGGTGCGCCCTTGCCATCTCGACAGCAGAGGATAAACGGAGGTGGAGATACGGTTTCGGAAGACATTTTCAACCTGAAAATGTCGCAATACAAGAACGCGGCTGCCGCGTTGGCTCGACCTTCTTCCGCCCACGTCGACGGTGTGAACTGCGCGTTCGCGGACGGGTCAACAAGGTTCATCAACTCGGGCATAGACTATCGTGTTTACCAGGCACTTATGACTCCGCGAGGCAAAAGCAGCAATGTACCGTTCAAAGAGTTCGTCTTGACCGACGAGGTGGACTGAGTACAAGTTTTCGGTAAGGTCGCTCCGCGTCTCAGTTGGATCCCTCTCCAATTGAGCCGCGGCCCACTGCTACGGGAGTGCTCGCCGCATGGGGAAGATGAGCAAATGGAATCTTCTTGTTGCAGTGACAGCGCTTCTCGTTATTTGGTCACTGTTCGTGATGTCCGTACCTCGGGAACGCGTCAACACTCGGGCATATCAATGTGCGTCGCGGCTAAAGAATTTCTCTCTTGCGGCTGTCCAACATGACTACAGCCGTAACTGCCTTCCAGGTTACGTCCAGAACTTTGGTACTTTCTCGGGTGATGGGTCAGATCGATCTGACCCGACGAACAACGGGGCTCCCCACCACAAGAAACTGGGTACTTGGGCAGTAGCTCTTCTGCCTTGGCTCGATGCGCAACCGACCTACGAGCACTGGACCCAAGATCGGTACCCGATCCTCATTGCCGATCCCAGGAATCCGCCTCGACTAGGGTCAACGAGCGGTTCCGCTGGCAACGGATTTCACGCCCTTGCTAGCCGCAACTTGAGCACTTTCCGGTGCCCATCCAGTCCTGTGGATGAATCGCAAAATGCCCCCAATAGCATGATCTACAATAACGGTTTGGCTTGGCCACCAGATCGCCCTCCTTTGGGGATGGCGCCGCACCTCAAGAATGGGGTGGGCAACAGCAAGTACAACGTCACGAAGATCGATCCGAAAACAGGTAAGGGAATCCACACGGGCGAGGCCCCCAACATCGGGCTCGACGATCTCACGGATGGAAAAAGCTGCACCATCCTGTTTTCAGAGAACATCCAAGCATTACCGTGGCATCGTTTGGGTTTAATCCACGGCGCCGATCTGATCATGAAAGACCCTGACCAGAAAGACGTCAAATTCAATCGGAAGATGCCCAAAGCTCTTGCAGCCCAATACACGCAGGGCATGGTGTGGCACTATGAAGACACTGAAGCTGCCAATCTGAAACTAGCGCCTCAATGGAACAAACTCAGCACAACAGCGCCAGTCATTCCCAAAGGTGTTGCACCGGTTCATCGAATCAATGGATGCATGAACGGAAACAGGGAATCGCTGTTCAACCTACGCATACTTGACGCCGGTAGTGCAAGTGATCTTGCACGACCATCGTCCGCACATCGCACTGGAGTCAACGCCGCCTTCGCGGATGGATCGACGCGTTTCATCGATGAGAACATCGACTATCGTGTGTACCAAGCCTTGATGACACCCTCAGGAAAAACGAGTTCGGTTCCCTATCCGAGATTCGTCCCACCCCCCCAATTCCGATAACGATGGACGTACTTCGGATCATCATTTCCAAGCCTACTGCGTTGGATACTTCAATAGACCGACAGGCTGAGTGTTTTGCGGGTTCACCTCAAACCCGCCTGTCTTGAGCACTTATTAGATCTTGCTGATCGCCCCAAGGAACTCAACGCCCGTGCCTGGGTGCATATTTCAATGCAGCCCCTTGAGTAACGCCTCCCGCCCAAAATCGGGATGGTCCAATTATCCCAGTCATCCAGTTGTATCGATCATTCACTCGTGTTGGCAAGCATCATTGAGTTTAACGGTCAATCGCTTCAGAGAAGCGTTAGCGTCAGTCGATGTCCATCATGCACAAGGGAAGCAAGAGCGTTGACTGAACGCTCGAATCGCTAATGGCAAGGTTGCCGCTAACTGAAAGCTGACATCCGCATTAGGCGAATACGTGACGAAGACTATCCCCAACTATCTGCGCATCCACCATGGCATCGATCGCCAGGACTCGACGAACAGAGAACAATCGCAAAATCTAATCACCAGTTTCTGGAACTCCTATTCAGACGCCACTGGCTGGAGAATTGACTCACGGGCATCTCGCAAGAACACTGCGATTGAGCTGTTACCTGCCGTGACAAACGAAACGACTCATGGGCACGATGACGAGTTTGCACCGCTCGTGGGACGCATGGCAGCAACCCGGCTTGCCACTGCAGCATCCAAGCTGACGGAGCAAGTATTACGGACGCGGGAATGCCTCCGTCAAAGCGAAGCAGAACTGGCTTCATCCGCTGCGATGATTGGTGTGGAACACGATGGCAAAGTCACAGCTGACCAGATTGAGCAATCACTCGCAGATGCCATGGAAGGTTGCCAATGCAATGCTGCGGCGCTTTACATGCTGGACGAAGACACACGTTACCTCAAAGCAAGGTCAGTCGTTGGACTGCCCATGGAACGCTTGGAAAATCCCCCGCGGGAACTTCGAGGTAGCCGTGGTGATCTTGAAGCTATGGTTCAGGACATCGTCACGATCGACAATATGACAGCAGGTTCGATTGACACGTGGAACAGTCCCGAGCCGTTTGCCGCAGGAATCTGTGTCGCGATCAAGGTGGACGACATTCCCATCGGTACGCTTTGGCTATTCCGCGAAACCACAACTGAATTCGGCTGCACAGAATCAGCAATCGCACGTCTTGTGGCTACGAATCTGTCTCTCTTACTCAGACAGGCTCCACAGGCAGAGATTTTTGATAATCCCCAAACGCATCAGGCGATTCAGGAAATCGCCCAATGGCAATCTGAGTCACTGCCCGTCGGTTCAGCACTCGCTGAAGGTTGGCGAGTTGACGGGATGATTGAATCATCTGAATCATGGGCAACAGGCTGGCACCACTGGGATGTGCTTCCTGATGGGACACTGATGATCGCCATCGCCGAAGCAACCGACCCAACTGCAACTGGGGCGATGCACGCCGCCATCGCCCGCTCTGCTCTCGCTGCACACTCCGGATATCGTCACACCCCAGCACAACTGATTCAACGAGTCAGTGACACTCTTTGGCAAACCAACACTGGCGAGCAACTGGTCTCACTGACCTACGCCCACCTCGACCCTGAGACCGGCGATGGAATCGTCGCGTCTGCCGGAACAATCAGTGCTTTGATCAGCAGTCGCTATGGATACCGACCACTTATCAGCACTCTGAGTGCCCCGCTCAACACCCGTATGGACAGCAATGCGGCAAACCATGAATTCCACATGTTACAGGGAGAAACCCTATTGGCTTACTCCAAGGGCTTTGCGACTGTTGGAGCTGACCAGATGACACTCGGAGGGCACATACGGACAGCGATGCAACTTGAAGATCGCAGTCCGCTGGCGATGCTTCGGCGAAAACTAATCGATCTCCCGCTCACCGAGGAACGTGGAGCACTGACGCTGCTTCGAACCTAGTACAAATCCAGGTCAACGGCGATTGATCGAGAACAATACCAAGGTGGATATCAATCCTGCTCTGCTAACAATTGCTCAATCGTTGCACGCATTTGCTGTTCACCATTGCCACCCTTCCAATTCAGTTCGCCCTGCCACCAGCGTCGAAGAAAACCTTTCCGGTCAATCAAATAGACGGTTGGCCACATGGTATTGCTCCATTTCTTCCAATTGGATGACTTGAGATCCAACAATAACGGGTAGTTCATTCCTTCGCGTTTAGCAGCGGCAGCCACCTTGGCAGGATCACGTTCAGCTACCGTCTCTGGGGTCTGAATTCCGATCACAACAAAATCGCGGTCTGCATAATCTTTCATCCACGCTGTGTAATGGGGAAGATTTCTTTGGCAATTGATGCACTGATATGCATAAAAATGGATTGCGACGACTTTGCCCTGCAAATTGGCCAACTTGATTGGCTCACCCTGAATCCACTGCGTGTCGCCAAGAGACAACTCGGGAGCTAGAGGATAGGTCCGCCGAACTGCGGAAAAATCAAAGGGTGCGCCAGTCAGCGTGCTCAAACGGAGTTTTTGAACATCTGTCAATTCTTGCTTAACGAGGGCAACCTCCTGCTGCTTAAGTTGCTCGCGTTGCTCACTGCTCCCTTCCTCATTGGATAGCTGACTGTTCGCGCTGTCAGTCGCATGAAAAGCTGAAGTCAGCGCCTCTACTTGCTGGTTGGAAAGCTGAAGCTTTGCAATAACATCGCTCCGCAATAACATCCGAGTCCCAAGGGATTGGCACCGCAACTGAAGCAACCTCTGTTGCTGGGACTGCGTAAGAATGGTTTGCAACTTTGTCTCCAACTGCCCAACAAGCTTGCTAATCTCCTGCTCCCGCGTCACCGCCTTCAAGTTACGACTACGAAACCACGGGCCATCTACCATTCGCAACGCGGACAGTATTTTTTTCTTCTGTTCATCGCCGATCCGTAATTCTTGCTGCACAGCATTATCACGAATCATCTGCAACAGGACTGCTGAACCTGCCAGGCTTGGAGCCTCAGCAATGCACCGACTGCCAACACCCAAGGTAGTCCAAGCGACTAACCAAGCGACGCAGATCGGCAGGAGCCTTTTTCTCATGAACATTCCCACTCGTGCTCCGCAACAAATAACTGTACAGATTCTTCATCGCAATCAGTCGATAAAACTTCACCACTGACGACCTAGACACAATACAGAAGCACATTCAGTAGTCACACCAATACGTTACTCAGGCAAAAATATCTGTAATGACTTCGCCATGAACATCAGTGAGCCGGAACTCGCGACCACTGTACCTGAAGGTCAGCTTCTCATGATCGAGTCCTAGCAAATGAAGCAAAGTAGCATGCCAATCGTGCATGTGAATCTTGTCTTGTATTGCATGATGGCCGAACTCATCAGTTTCCCCATAGGAGAAACCAGCCTTCACACCACCCCCCGCGACAAAGGAGGTAAATCCGTACGGGTTGTGATCACGACCGGTACCATTCGCCTGAGCATAGGGCGTGCGTCCAAACTCACCTCCCCACCAAACCAACGTATCCTCCAAAAGCCCCCGCTGCTTCAAATCGGCCAACAAACCAGCGATCGGTTTATCAACCTTCATCGCATGATCTGCATGCTTCTCGAGATTTGAATGCTGATCCCAACGAGGGTTGTTGGTATTGTCGCCGTAGTTGACTTGGATATACCTCACTCCAGCTTCGGACAAACGCCGCGCCATCAGACATTGGCGACCAAAGTCATCGGTCTCCTTTTCACCGATTCCATACATTTTTTGGACATGCTCAGACTCAGAGGAAAGATCCAGGATATCGGGCACCGACCGCTGCATACGCCAAGCCAACTCATACGAGTTGATCATGGCATCCATTTCGGTATCACCGGCATGTGAATTTTTTTGGATCGCATTGATTTTCCTCAACGCCTCAAATTGCCTCCTTTGCTCATCTGACTTCAACTTGGGGTTGGTCAAATTTCTTATTTGCGTCTCAGTTGACGACACCCCCGCACGCCCCACAGGCGTGCCCTGATAAACAGCGGGCAAAAAAGCATTCCCGAAATTACGTGGCCCACCGTTTCCCATCGAAGGTTGCAACGTCACAAAACCGGGCAGGTTTTCACTCTCACTACCGAGCCCATACTGCACCCAAGAACCGACGGATGGCCTGACAAAGTTGATTGATCCGGTATGCAGAAACAACGTCGCGGGACCATGGGCAACACCATCGGTATGCATCCCCTTGAGGAAGCAAAGATCATCAACGTGCTTCGCTATATTTGGAAAGAGCTCTGACACATGCTGACCGCATTCACCGTACTGTTTGAACTTCCACGGAGATTTGAACACGCGATGTTTCGTAATCGTCTTGGTCTTGGCGAGAACCCTCGCATCATCGAACGTTCGCTCTTCTCCGTCATGTTTTTCCAGCAGTGGCTTGTAGTCAAAGGTATCAACGTGGCTTGGACCACCTTGCATGAAAACAAAAATCACACGTTTTGCGCGTGCCGGAAAATGCACAGGCTTGACTGCAAGTGGATTTTGACTGCCCGCACTGGCCTCGCGCTGGGCCATTGATGCGGCTGCCAAATACCCAAAACCGCAGCCGGTTGCCTTCAGAAGATCGCGTCGATTCGATTTCATCTACTCACCCAATTTTCCTGTCAATTCAGATACCGAAAATCAATACACTGAAATAGCAATCGATAAACCATCGCCCACCGAGAGAGCGTGGCAGGCTTGTCATTCACCAAGAGCAAATCCATCATTACCTGGCGTTCCTGTTCAAGAGGCTCACGCCCCAAGACTTCTCGATACGCACGTCGCAACATTCCATGCGGTTCCCCCGAGTGTTCGTCGATAAGCCGTTTGGCAGCATTTTCTGCCTGTTCCATGACAAACGGCTGATTCATCAGTAGCAGAGCCTGCGATGCCACATTACTGGCTGTCCGCGACCCACCTTGGATATTCGGATCAGCAAAGTCAAAAACCTCAAATATCTCGGGAAGCCTATTCCGAAATACCGGCACGTAGACACTGCGGCGACGACCTTCAAATTTGTATCCATACTCACTCGAAGTTCCCTTCTTGATCGTCGATCCACCCATCGTCATATCAAGATTGCCGGACGCCATCAGAATCGAATCTCGAATGTCCTCCGCCCGAAGACGCTTCACCGTACGCCGACCATAAAACTGATTGGCTGCATCCAACGCTTGATCATCTTCAGAAACGCGAGCACTCAATTGATAAGCTCTTGAACTAACAATCTGCCGCACAAGCTTTTTGATGGACCATCCGTTTTTAACCAATGAAAAGGCAAGGTAATCAAGTAACTCAGGATGTGTTGGTGTGTCCCCCGTACTGCCAAAATTATCAACACTGTCAACGATCCCTCGTCCCATCGTCCAGTACCAGACACGATTCGCAATCACTCGAGCAGTCAAGGGGTTCTTTTTGTGAGCGACCCAATCGGCCAACTCAGCGCGTCCACTTACCTCTTTACCAACAGCGGGCAAGCCGTCCCAGGCCGCGACTTGCAACACACCCCGTGGTACGACTGCTCCTTTCTGATGCGTCATTCCACGAATAGCGATATGAATGTCAGTCGGAGCGTCACCATCACGAGGCGCCATGGCGACCTGCCGCTTTGGCATCGCCTGTTTGAGTGAGTTCACCTCTTTTTTCAAACGCTCAGCATCCAACTTTGCCGCTGCGATTTTCTTCCTGCGAGCCTCTGACTCAGCTACGACAGCGGCATCGTCCTCCACCTGCTGCGCGATCTCATTTTTTTCTACATCCAAAATGGGACGCCAAATGATCGCGTCTGCAATGACCACACCATTTTCTGTTCCCTCAGTAGTAAGCTGAACACTCGACTCCAGCTTGTCGTCAAAATCAAAAACCCCCAAGGATTGCATCAACGCGTCAACTGGCGGCGTTTTTCGCTGATTGACTGTCACCACGATTTCGCCATTTCTATGCTTAATCCGATACGGAACTTTCGTGGCCCGATTGGCACCAGCAGAGTAGGACACGAAGACCTCATACCGACCCCGGTGCGGAAGCACGGCGCGGTATAGAACAGATTTCGCTCCCTTGTCCTTCTGCTCATCATGGGTGTAATGTGCTCCCACGTAGTGCGCAATGCTGGTAGATTCTTTCCAGTCCCCAACCACTTCCGCATCAACGCTATCCACGACCAAACCATTCAGCTTGCTTGGATCGACTGATTTCGATTGCTCGGCATTCTTTCCCGTGAGTTCATTCAGAACACGCGTAGCTTCGGCAAGTTGTTTTTCAACAGCCTGCAACTTTTCAGCACTAGCAAGCAGAGTCGTTTCCTCCTCCGCAGAAAGCGGCAGTTCAACGGTGTTCCAAGTAGATACATTCGAATGTTCCATCGAATGCGTACTCTTTAGAATCCCTGCCAGCGCGTAATAATCTCGTGTCGGAATCGGATCAAATTTATGATCGTGGCATCTCGCACACCCGATGGTCATACCTAGCATAGCTTTGCCCATCGTATCCAACTGCTCATCAACAACATCCATCTCAAGGATGTCTTTGTCCTGCATCTCATAATTGGTCGGTCCCAACATCAGGAACCCCGTGGCGATCAGCTTACGCTCGCGATCAAACCGATCTTCTGATGCCAACAGATCGCCTGCAATCTGCTCTTTGAGAAACTGATCAAAAGGTAAATCCTGATTGAATGCGTCAATCACATAATCGCGGTACCGCCAGGCGTCCGGGAACAACAAGGTCCGTCCGCCGCCACTTGACTCCGCGAACCGCACAACATCCAACCAATGCCTACCCCAACGCTCCCCAAAGCGCCCTGACTGCAAAAGGCGATCAATGAGTTTGTCCGTCGCATTATCCGATTTATCTGCTAGGAACTGCTCAATCTGAGCAGATGTTGGCGGCAGCCCGGTAAGATCGTATGTCAAACGCCGCAGCAGGTTTTCTCTTGTAGCATCACCAACAGGCGTGATTCCCTTGTCCATGAGCTTGGCCAACACGAAACGATCAACATCGTTATTCGGCCATTTAGATCCTGACAATTCTGGCACAACAGGAGCCTGCACTGGCTGGAATGCCCAGAACTGTTTTCCTTGCTTGATCGTTGGAGCGTTCGCCTGCATTTCTTCAGCCGCACTACCTTTGCTTCGAGGATCAAACGCACCCAGGCGAATCCACTTCTGAAAAGCAGCAATAGTCTTTTCGGGCAATTTACCGCGCGGCGGCATCTCGAGACTGACATCTTCGTACTCAATCGCTTGCAGGAGTAAACTCTGCAGGTCGCCGGCGATAACAGCTGGACCAGAGTCCCCTCCTGCCTGCCATCCTTCGCGAGTATCAAGACGCAATCCTCCCTGAACCTTCTCTTCACCATGGCACCTGACGCAGTGCTGAACCAACGCCGGGCGAATCTCTTTCTCGAATAATTCGGCAGCCGTATCTTCTGCAATCAAACACCTAACCACCGTCAGTGAAAGACACTGGGCTAGCACGAGAACGACGATCGTTTTGAAATTGATTTGCATGAAATTTTACTGCATTGAATTCATGTTCACTCCCAGTCACTGCAGGAAGTAAAAAGCCTTCATATTAAGTAAGGCGTGCGCTAAATCAGCCCAAGCTCGCTTATCTTCTTTGCCATACGCGTTGGCCTGACTCTCCAAAAACTGCGACAATTGTTGTGTCTGGTTCTCGGTGGGCACGATGCCATGTACACGTTCCACCATGATTGCGATTTTCTGTTCCCTATTCTGATCTGCCAATGAGAGAATTTTGTCAGCAATTACTGTTGCCTGCCCAATTATGAATGGATCATTCATCAGCGTGAGTGCTTGTGCGGGCACATTTGACTTACTGCGGCGCCCCTGCGGGCCAAATGGCGAGGGCATATCAAACGTCAACATGAACGGATTTAAAAAATTCCGATAGACCGACAAATAAACACTCCGCCGCCCGTTGCCATCCAAAGGCCCGCTAGGTCGTGCTCCACGACCCGTCATGAATGGTGTTCGGTGCGTTGCAATACTGGGACCAAACGGCTTCGGTTCCAGGCGGCCTGATGCCACAAGTACAGCATCCCGGATCGCCTCACCAGACAACCTGCGCACCCTCATACGATGGAGAAGGTCATTTGAAGGATCAACACTGGCAACCAGTTTTTCACTGATCGCCTCATTCGCAACAGTGGCCTGCCGATAGGTACTGGACAGCACCATTTGCTTCATCAAATGCTTGAGCGACCAACCATGCTCCACTAGATCTGTTGCGAGCCAATCCAACAATTCGGGATGACTGGGAGGCAAACCTTGCGGACCAAAGTCATCAACCGTAGGCACAATCCCAACTCCGAAAAGATGATGCCAGAACCGATTGACTATGACTCGCGCTGTTAACGGGTTTTCAAGAGTCGCCACTCGATTAGCAAGTTCCAGTCGCGTCGCAGGTTCCCCACCCAGCACTTCAAGAAATCTCGCAGGAACAACTTCACCGATATTCTGATGACTCCCCCTAATGTAGACATGAGCATCCTCGGACGTTCCCTGAGCCATTGCAATGACTCGCCTTATAGGCGGCAAGTTCTCTGCCAACTCACGGGCTTGCTGCAAGCTCTCTGAAGCTTCCTGGCTAATATCCTCAACACTCAGGATCTGATTTCTAAGCAATACCAAAATCAACGGATGGACTCTTCCGGCTCTCAATTCGATCGCGGCTTCCTGTTCCATCTGACTCAGGGCATCCGAATCAAATACTAATTTCTTAACTCGCATCTTCCCCGGCGGCCCACCATCTGAAAAAACGACCTTATCAATCGCAATGGACGCATCACCGTTATCGATGAACTCAAGATACGCTTTGTGACCTTTGTACTTTCGCAGGTCACCAGCAAGACTTTTCCACTGCCACTGCCCCTGAGTATCAGTTCCCTTGTTGTTCAAGAAAGTTCCCCGGAACAGCAAAGCATTGAACTCTGCCATTTGAAAGTTGTCGATGACGACACGAACTGCTGCACCAGCAGAAGCCTTCAACAAAACATGGATACGATCCGTTGTGATTTCAAAGGTGGGCGAACGGAGAATACCAACCTGTTTTTTTCCATTAACGGCGCTTTCAACTGTATTGGGAACCAGCACTGCACCATCTGACGATAATTGCAACCCTGACCCGATGGGTGAAAAAGCCAGCCCTGAGGTCGTCCACCCTTCTGGCAATGTGTCGCCCTTGAAGTCAGCAAACACATTCTGATTTTCCAATTCATAGCCTCGGTCAATCAGTTCGTTCTTGATAGGCTCGTGCTTATCAACCCACCGTTGAAGCAAGGCGGCATCGAGCCCTTCTGCCTTTGCCGCCTGAGACACCACGACTGCCAAATCAGCTTCCGATTTCGCTTCAGCTACAACCTGCATCGCAGCCCGATAATAGTCACCGGAATTTTTCCCAGTCTCACCAGTCATGACCAAATCACTGGTTTTCAATGTATCGACAGCGAGCCTCCGCAAGCGGTTGATCTCACGAGTCGATGCTGCTCGTTTCCCTAAGGGATCGAGCGGATACTCCTGCCGGCAACTGCTCTGCAAATATGCCGTCAAGGCGTAATAATCAGCCGTCGTGATCGCATCAAACTTGTGGTCATGACATCGGGCACAGGCAATCGTCAGACCAAGAAAAGACTTACCAAACACATCGATTTGGTTGTCCATGATGTCTGCTTCGTTACCGAGGACATCGGTGGGAGCGTGCGTCGCCTCGTGCAGATACCAAAATCCGGTTCCGATGATCGATTCGTTCCAACCTTCCTCTGGATTTTTCCTGGGCTCATTCAGCAAATCACCCGCGATGTGTTCACGAATGAACTGGTCAAACGGCACATCAGCGTTGAAGGCACGAATCAGGTAATCTCGATATTCATGCGCGTACCGAAGTGGATAATCAAATTCATGCCCGTAGGTCTCGGCGTATCGGACAAGGTCCATCCAATGCCTTGCCCACTTCTCTCCAAGAAACGGAGAATGCAACAATTCATCCACGACCTTCTCGTGTGCATGCTCGCTGTTATCGCTTAGAAAAGCAGCAAATTGGTCCGCCGTTGGTGGCAAACCTATCAAATCGAAATACACACGTCGCAGCCAAGTCCTGCGATCTGCTTCCGCAGCAGGCATCAACCCCGCCGCTTCAATTTTGTGCAGGACAAATCGATCCAAGCCAGCACGCGGCCACTTGCGATCCGTAACCCAAGGAAATTCTGGTTTGGTGATAGGACGCCAACTCCAGTGTTCATTGAATCGTTTTTGAAAATCGATTTCGTTGGCCACAGGAACCATGGTTTTCTTTGCAGTCCGAGGATCTGGCGCCCCCATTTTGACCCATTCTTCCAGAACCCCTATTTCTTTGTCCGAGAGTTTCGATCTCGGAGGCATTGCAGTGACTTTATTTTCTTCATAACGAACGGCATCGATCACAAGACTTTCATCTAAGTTCCCAGGAATGATCGCTGGCCCAGACTCTCCACCTGTCATCCAACCCCATTTTGAGTCCAGCAACAATTCCGCTTCGACTTCATCCGCAGTCTCTGAATGGCATTCATAGCAGTGTTCTACAAAGATGGGGCGCACTTTGGACTCAAAAAACTGAATCTGCTCCGCAGTTGGGACGTCCTCGGCTAAAACACTTGGGGCAACAGAGAAAGGTAGCCCCCAAGCTATCACACTCATCAAGGTAGCCTTCGCAATCCTCACGCTTACTGTCAAAGAGAAAAGCCGCAAATGTCCATCCTGAACACTGGCACAGCGTCGGAGTGATTTTGCACTCAACTTGTAACGTTGATCTAAACGGATCATGCGATCACCTCCTTGATAAGATTTCCGTGCACATCAGTCAGTCGCATATCACGACCACTAAACCGGAAGGTACTTTTTGTATGGTCAATGCCGAGCAGATGAAGCATGGTGGCGTGCAAATCATGTATTTCAAACCGATTTTCTATCGCACGGTATCCCCATTCATCGGTAGCACCTACCGAGGCCCCACCTTTAACACCGCCGCCTGCCATCCAGACGGTGAATCCGAAAGGATTGTGATCACGTCCATTTGAACCTTGCGCGAACGGTGTTCTACCAAATTCACCCGCCCACACGACCAACGTCGAATCGAATAATCCTGTACGCTTCAAATCTTTGATAAGGGCAGCGATCGGTTGATCAACCGTCTTGCAGTTCTTGTTGTGGCCATCAACTAACCCCCCATGCTGATCCCAACGATCACCATTTCCGCCGGGACAGGTCAATTCGATGAACCGAACTCCCCGTTCGACCAAGCGCCTTGCCAGCAGGCATTGCATACCAAACGTTTTGGTGTTGTTAAATTCCGCCTCTAGCCCATAAAGCCTTTTCGTTTCTTCCGTCTCATCGCTCAAGTCCATCAATTCAGGGACAGCCGTTTGCATTTTAAAGGCTGTCTCATAGTTCTGGATTGCAGCTTCTACTTCGGGGTCAGCCCTAAGTTGTCCGCTAGTCTGCTGATCAAAATCACGAATCAAAGCCAGCTTCGACTTCTGGAGTTGAGAATTCGCTTCACTGGGTTTGATGTTTGCCAGCGGTTGTGCTTTTGGCAGGAACACAGACCCCTGATACGCCGACGGAAGAAAACCGGACCCAAAACAATCCAGTCCACCCGGTGGAATCAGGCCACCATTTAGCACAACGAAGCCGGGCAACTGCTGGTTTTCACTTCCTAATCCGTACCCCAGCCAAGCCCCCATGCTCGGTTTACCCTGAAGCCCATTACCCGTGTGCAAAAAATAGTTTGCGGATGTATGCTCCGAAAACTTGGAAGTCATTGACTTGATCATCGCCAAGTCATCGGATACCTCGGACAGGCATGGGAACAAGTCACTCATCCAATGGCCGGCCTCTCCACGCTGGGAAAACTTCCATTGACTCTTGAGCACTTTCCCAACCGCATCGAATTGGGTCGGAGCCAACTTACCGATGACTTTCCTTGGGTCCTGGCCATCATATTTTTCGAGTTGTGGCTTGTAGTCAAAGGTGTCCACGTGCGATGGTCCACCATCCATGTAAAGAAAAATTACATTTTTGGCTCGCCCGGGAAAATGAGAAGGCTTTGAGACCCATGGGCCAGATGCTGAGGCGGACGAAGACTCTGAAAGAGTACTCAACGCCAAAGCGCCGAAACCATTCGCACACCACTGCAGCATTTCACGACGGTTCGTTGGGCGAGACGCAAAACGACCACAATGACCGTGCAATTTCTTCGTCATATTCGGTTCTCAATTGGCGTTGAATCAGAGGTCAAAAGCTATCGAGGCTGGTAGACCAGGTAAGACAAATGCACCGTCGTGGCCGCGAAAGAAAAAACAGATTCGTGTGATTGGCCGGCGGGAAACGGTGAATTCAAAACAACTCAATTCGTTGCTCATTACGTCCACTCCTAGTTTACCACGAGGTGACTACTTTTGGCCGCCAGTTACCATCGAAAACGTCTCGATCCGGGCAGCGAGTCAAATTTTACTTCCTGGGGCTAACAGGTGCGGCGTCGGCACACATTGATAACAAGGAAAACACACTCAACTGTGAAAATCGATTCAGGCCAAATGTGCCCAGTTTACCGTTGGTAAACCTGCGAATTCACACCGTTTTCTCAGGGAATCCGACCGCACCGGCCTGGCAGTCATGAAAACCGGACAAAATCACAGGCTGGATGATGGTGCCACTAGCGAGGCAACTTTGGTCGGGCACGCCTGATCAGGTAGTCTGAAGTCTCAGTTCTACTTCTCGGGCGACAAGTAAACAGCGTACACACGTGCCACATCGCCCATGTAACTGACCGAGGCATCTTTCGCCGACAAGTCCAAATAACGTTTTGCCTTGGCACGGTCGCCAGCAGCATCAGCATAGAGGCCCAGATAAAAGTTTCCATAGAAGTCCGCAGACTCGCGAATACGTGTGTTCGCGGGAAAACTCTCCATTTTCTTGACCACCTTTTCGGTATCTCCCGTGCTGAGCATTTGCAACACCTCTTCCATCGGGGCGCGTGGGTCATTGGGCGCAGGCAAAACCACTGCCTTGGCCTTCTCGAATGACTGAGCCTTCGCCACACAGAGAAAATGCCAAGCCGCGTTTTCCACATCATTGGGATTGACCTTACGATGCACCTCAAATTGCTCGACACCACGCTTGTAGTCACGAGCAAAGTAAAGTGCGATTCCGCGTTGCCATAGCCCGGCCAAAGCGTTCGGCTCCAGCTTCAAATAGCGGTCAAACAAATCGACAGCTTCCTTGGACTTACCACTCCTGAGATAAACATCACCCGCCAGTCGCAAGGTCGAAGGGTCATTGGGCAGAACTGCAAGAAGCTTATCGACAGCCTGAACAGCCTTGACCGATTCACCAGACTGCATCGCTCGTAGCGCCGCAGCACGAAGTGCGACGGGACTCACCTGCCCTCCCTCTTTCACATCGGACTTGTCCTGAGTGACTGCAGTTGAACAACTGACAAGCACAAACATCAACCCCAAGGTCATACACATCAATTTCATGACTGCTTTTCCTTTCCGAAACATGTGATTCCTTTGCCCCATCAATCGACAACCGCCCCCAGGCATCTAGACATCCACTGCGGCCGTTGGAGAGACAATCTCCAGCAGTTCAATCGCAGGCGTTCGATTGCAATAAATTAAAGCGGTCCGTCCATAGACTCGACTGCCCACATCCAACTGCATGAGATCAGCAAGGCTCTTACCTGCCTGCACTTCCCACAATCCACAAAGCTGCACTTCTCGTAACACATTGTGATCGATGAGCACCCGTCCCAGCGGCTCGGATTGACTTTCAATCTGCTTCCAAACCTTCTCATCCAGCGCCTCGGTATCGAGGCGAACGATGCCATATTGCACGATGCGCCCGGTGCGCTCAGTGACAAGCGTAATTTCTCGCGAATACCAGCCATCACTTCGCTGCCACTGATGAACAACGACGTTCACGTTTTCACCGTAGTGTGACTCAACGGTGACTGTCATGTGAGCATGGTGATCCAGCAACGAATCATAGGGACCAGGGACTTTCGTTACTGAAGCGAACTTGCCCAGTTGCGAATGGCCGATTGGTTCGCTGTAGAACTCATTCAGCAAATCCCTGATGTCGATGCGAGAATCATCGGAGAAAGCCACTTCAGTCATGGGGTCACTCACTGTTCCTGCCGCCTAGCCCAGAGGTGCTGCTATGCCAAGAGAAACAACAGCAGGTGTCGGCAACTCAGGTCGCTCCAGTACAGTATCGACAAGAAAATAAAGCAGGCGGCGCAGCTCTTCAACATTGATCTCATCAGCCACCTTTTCGGCTCGTGCCTGATGCTTGTCAACCAACTTCAAAGCCGTTTCAAAGACATCTGCCTGTTCGTACAGTTTGCGAACCTGCCTCAATCGCTCGGCATCAGAGAGCCCACAGTCGGACTCTGCCAATTCCAGCAAGCGTGCTGCATCCTTTTCGGGCAAACCCTGCAATGCCAAAGCCCACAAAAGAGTGGGCCGTCCTCCAAATACATCTCCGCCCGCTGACATTTTGTTTGAATCGTCACCAATCCAATCGCCAAGATCATTAAGGATCTGAAAGGCGACGCCCATGTTGCGGCTGAAGGTACGAATGGCATCTCGGTATGGCGTTGAATCTCCAGCCATCCTCACGCCACTGAGCAAAGCTGCTTCGAACGCAGGAGATGTCTTCAATGCATAGACCTTCAACGCGTCAAGCGGAGTCAAGCGACGATCTTTTCCATCACGCCACAGCAACTCTGAACCCTGCCCTTCGGCAAGCCGCATGTGGGCAGCGGCTAAGGTATCAAGCACATCGACCCTTGCCTCACTAGGGACATCATTTTCATTACGACTCAACAGTCGGTACCCAAGTCCAATCAGATAGTCACCAATATTGATGGCAGTCGGGACGCCAAACCTCCGATGCACGGCGGGCTGTCCGTAACGGAACGCATCGTCATCCTCAATATCGTCATGCACAAGGCTTGCCTTGTGAAACGTTTCGATGCTCATGGCAGCACGACGGACTGAAATCGGAAATTCCGAAATGGCAGTATCCGCATCGGGCCCCGTTGCCCGCCCGCCCGTCATTGCGTCAAACGCAGCCAACGTAATGAATGGACGTGAGTGCTTGCCACCGCGACTCAAGAAGTCGTACGCAATGTGCTCGGTTGCCGATATTGCATCCATTCCTTCAATATCCGACACACCTACCGCATGGTCTCCCAACTCAGCTTTGGTACGAATGCGAGGTGCGAGCGTGTCCATCGACTCTGACTTGAACAAATCACTTGCGGCGCGCATCAGATGCACATAACTTCGGGTGACACTTTGAGCCGGCTTGTAAGGCGTTCGGATCATTTCATTGACCCAAGGCTCGTCCACCTTTGTGTTACGGCAATCACTGCTCAGCAGAGGCACAGCCATGCAGGGGATCCCCGCTAACAGTACTTTATCAATTGCTTTTTCCAGAACATTCAAGCAGGCGACACCCACGACCGCATCGACATAACCACCGACAATGATCTTCATGACTACCGGCGACCCCTCAGCAACGAGCACCCGGTATCCCATCTCTTCAGCCAAACCACGAAAGTCAGCGATACTGCAAGCACCACACTCTTTGCAATTCATTCCGAATTGGTCGTACTCGGCGGGGCAGCCTTCTGCATGTTTCAAACAATGCGGCAGAAGAAACAGGCGGCGTTCTGGCGGAACTGCAGCCAGCGACTCTTTCCAGAACTCGCTGCTGATCATGACCATCATCCAACCGAGATACGCTTCCGGCAAATCAGCTTCTTCCAAAGCCCGCCGGGCAACCTGCTCCATCTCGTCCTTGGTCATCGGTGTAGCTCGGTCGATTCGAGCCGCAATGTCCGCGCAGCGAGCCCGCAAACTCTCTCGCAATTCAAAAGTGTCGGGCACTTCCTTGAGATGGCTGGTCTTCCGACGTGCCGGTCTGCCCGCGGGAGTAGTTTCCGATGTCGGCGCAGTGTCGCTGGTGCTGAGTCCGCTAGACAAACCTATACCTCGGGAAGCGTTTGTGTGGGGTTCTGTAAAGAATTCTTTTCGTTTGTTGACCCATTTCGGGTCGGTTTGTCTGCCGCAAGCTGAAGGTATTTCCCCAACGCTCCCGTCGTGAAGATTAACGGATACAGTCGTTCGTGATACCAAAGCTTGGCAAAATAAAAGCCAATGGGCCAAGGCAACCGATGCCGCTTCTGATCAACACTGTCTAACAGGAATTCGACGCCCCTGATTATAGCCAGACTCATCGCCTTGGTCCCACCATGGTGACCCCCAGATTGTGCATTGAAACGTTCAGTTTCAGACATTTTGTCTCGTTTTGTATCCTCGTCCATTAGCTGAAGAGACGAGTTTTGCCCGCAAAGTGCAACGGTTGCCAACGCTTCGACCGCTAACGCCGTTTCTTCGACGCTACTGACAAAATCAAATTCATCGAACTGATTTTTTTTTAGCCAAGGGGCGACAGACCCGCCACCTCCCCAGCCACCATCACTATTTTGGTTGTTTACCAGATATTGACACCCAGCTCGCAACGCGCCCGAAGCCAACGAGCCAGAGGTCGCGGCAAGCAAAACACGCGATGTTCCATACACTGGATTCGACTCGCCCGCGCGGTCCTGGTTCCCAAACCAAAGTGGCAGCCAAGATCCATCAGGCTCCTGATTCTTCTCCAGAAACCGGGTTGCCGAGGTGATGTGCCTCGCGGTCCCCGCCTCAGCCGCTGAAATATCATTCACGGCCAACGCTCGCAGAGCGTGGGCCGTTAAATCATTACTGCTACGGTCAAAGGGCAACTTCCCCCAGCCCCTACAAAATGTCGGCCACCCACCATCCCGATTCTGCAGCCTCAACAGCCAACCTCGGCCGGCTTTTATCGCTTTCTCACAGCGTTGCTTTCGAACATCATCCAAAGATGACTTCATGTGGTCGAGCGCTAAAATCGCCGCGGGTGTGTCGTCACTGTCCGGAACCGCACCGCTTAAATCACTCCATCCCCACCCCCCCGGTTCTGCTCCCGTAAAAGGATGACGTACTTCATGCTGGCACCCAAGATGCCAATCCGCTAGTTCAGCAGTGCACCACACACGATCATCTGCTGGATCAGCCGCAAGAGCGTTCATTGACAGAGAGGTGACCCAAGTTGCCAAGTTGGTGTCGATCGGCCAGCTACCGTCCTCGTTCATCGAATCCTTCAGGAACTCAAGACCTCGGCTCGAGACTTTGTGATCGGCCCGCTTCGTCACGGCAAGACTCATAACCACAAAGGAGGTCAGCGGTGTTGCTTCGAGATAACCACCGCTTTGCGGCTGCATTTTTTCCAGCACGCTCATGCTGCGACCAATCGCTGCAGTTCGAATCAACCGGATTGGAAAAAAAGCTTTCGGACCATGAAAATGTCGCGTCTGACCAATCGCGACCAACGCAGGAATCGCATAACTCACGACCGGCATCTGAAGCATGCGATACATCGACTGCGGAAACACAGCGGCTTCAAACGGTAAAGCAGCGACCGTTTTCCAAGGGACCAGACCTGCGATCGCCATGTTGGTGAGAATAGGAACCACGAACGTTTTGTCCGTACCGTATCGCTCTCTCAACGCATTCAAATTTCCCATCTGCTCGATGTACTTTTCCAACGCAACGATCGTGTCGGGGGTCAGCGTGCTGCCGATGGCCTGACCCGCCAACGCAGAAGCAGCCAGCACCAAATAGCTAGTTGCGATATTGGAATGACTACGGTCTGTATCTCCAAATCCACCGTCTTCATTCTGCTGGGATTGCAGGTACTGAATCCCTGCAGTAATGCAATGCCTGATCTGCCCATCAGCGACGGATCGACTTTGCGGCGAACTCACGGAATGAATCAAGATCGACGACATCGCGCTGACGGCCGTAGCCGTACTCAATGCGGAGGGCGAAAGCGTCCCCGTCCAGTGGTGGCCGTCGTTCCGCTCAGCCAGCAATTCATCGCGAAGTTGGTCAAGCGTGGCCCTGGTGCGGTCGAGAAGACTTCGATTCATAACACTGATTTCCCAACAATTTTCCCGACAATTCACGCGATTGATTTTCCGTGCCCGCCAGCAGACAGAAACTCCGTGGGGCACAATCAACCCCTTGTTCTGGCTACCCAGGCTCTGGCTTACCTAGGCTCTGGCTTACCTAGGCTCTGGCTTACCTAGGCTCTGGCGGCACACTTTCGCTGACGTGAGCCGCTTGTCAAGAACCTGCGAAATCCACACAGAAAAGTACCTGCTCGGATTCCCAACTCTCTGAAAACGTAAAAACGGTTGCCTAGCGGCCTTGGATTGTATCGCCGACGCAAGTCGGCGACTATCTTTCTTATGAACTCGCAAGCTCTCGTGGCGTACACTAACAACGCCCCATAGAGTTCCAGAAGCGGCACAACCGATCAGACCTCTTATTAACGGATGGTAACCTTTCATGCGACGACGTGAATTCATTAAAACATCTGCAGCAGGAACGCTAGCAGCCTGCGGATTGAATCTAAACATGACGCATGTAGATGCACGAGAACCTATTCAGCGTTCCGGTCCTCCACGTTTTGAAGTAGGCCTCGCTGCTTATTCACTACGTAATTACTTTTCCTACAAAAAGGGAATCGCTCAACAACCGTCCAAGGATGGTCCAGCCATCGACATGATCGGTTTTTTAGATTACTGCGTATCAAACAACTTTGACGCCGCTGAACTCACGAGCTATTTCTTTCCACCTGACGCTGATCGCGATTATTTCCTGGGCTTAAAGCACGCCGCATACATTCGCGGAGTGACAATTTCAGGCACAGCGATTGGAAATAATTTCACCGTGGGCGCGGGACCAAAACTAGATACCGAAATCGCCGAGGCCAAACGCTGGATTGATCGTGCCAGCCTGCTGGGTGCGCCGCACATCAGATTCTTTGCTGGTACCAGCCGGCAACTTGAAGGGAACCCGACACGTCTTGATGAAGCAGCCGACGCCTTGAACCAGTGTGTTGAACATGCTGCCCAGCACGGAATTTTTATCGGCGTGGAAAATCACGGCAATCTTACTCCCGCCCAGCTGCTTGAAATCATGAGACGGATCGACAGCCCATGGATTGGTATCAACCTCGACACAGGAAACTTCCACTCAAAAACACCCTACAAAGACCTTGAAGCGTGCATCGACTTTGCGGTCAACATTCAGGTAAAAGTCAGCATGAAAACACCTGAGGGAAAAAAATACCCCGCCGACATGCAACGGATTGGAAAGATCCTGAAGGATGGAAATTACCAGGGCTACGTAATTCTTGAATATGAAGACGAGTCACCTTACCAACAGATCCCGCGCGCACTCGCAGAACTCAAACGGGCGCTTTGAGCTCTGCTAAAACTCGGTGAATCAATCCACCATCTGCCACCCATTCATGATTTGGTGATGTTTCACGCAACCGTGAAACGAATTGCCTGCGGTGCCTGACAGCCTGAAATAACGTGCTGTGCAGCCAGAAACAAACAGGTTTTCATGTCGGTGCCTCGTCTTTGATTGATTCATGGTGACTCAGTTTGCCAAGTCTGCTAATGAACAGAGTTGAGATCTGCTCCCCAAACACATGTTCAAAGCACGACGGCGTCTTCATGAAGGTTTTTTCTCCGCGAGCCAAGGGATTCCTGTTTTGCATGCTTGTCCTGCAGCTCATACCCACTGCGAAATCACGCAAGCAGGCAACGGCAGAGGAAGATAAACCCGCGTGGCAAAATGGAATTTCCACATGGAATGGAGCAGGCTACGAATCACCAGCCATCTCGCGCCAAGCTCGTCAGTTTACCTTACCCACGGTGGACAACAGCCCACGTCCTTACACGCTCCCAAACGACCCGAACACGACTGACGCTGCGCGGGCCATGTCAGCACAGCACTTCGCTAAAAATCCGACTGCGTTAGAAAGCCTCGCGTCACCGCCGGTTCAAAAACCAATGACCTTGCCCGACGGAACTGCAGATCGTCAAACCGCCAACGTCAATTCGAGCTCCGACGCCCCTGCGGAGATTAACGCAGCTTGGCAATCACAATTGGCGTTCCCCACTGGACTGAATGAATCCAGCGATGGCAACCAAGAAGCCTCCATTCCGATGACTTTCTCATCGCTGCCGAACGACGCCTTGAACAACTTTCTAAGCACAGATCCCCAATCTCTGGTAACGGAGCCTCAGGCAACGCAAAATAACGGCAAAAACGATTCGAATCATTTGCTGCTGCCATCACCAGAAACCAACCAACTTGCCGAGACATCCACCGACGATGCGTGGACACCGGAAGTATCTGGCAATGAAGTCCATTCTGCTCCTACCCCAAAAAGCACAGGTGCCTCTGATATATCCTCCCAAAGCGACCTCTCAACCAACCCGTGGGATTCTTCGGAATCAGCCCCGCTGGAGACGGAAGTCACACGATGGTACCAGTATCCGAGTGTGTGGGCCAAAGGCTGGGATTCACATGCGGAATTCGGCTTGGATGGGAGCGACGGAAATGCCAATACACTGGCGATGCAAGCCGGTCTCGAGCTGAAGCGAAAAACCGACCGCTATACACTCGGCATGGACATCAACTACCGGCAAGCCAGCAACCGCAACATAACAACCGAGCAAAACGGTCGCTTCAACGTTAACTTTGACCGTCTGCTAGGTGACACATCGTGGTCCGCCTTTGCCAAACACGGGATGGAATGGGACAAGTTCAAACCGTTTGATCTGCGGCTGAACCTAAATGGTGGTGTTGGTTACTACTGGGTGAGAAGCGATACATCGACATTTGCAACTCGATTCGGTGCTGGTGCATCGCGAGAAATCGGGGCTCCCATGGACGACTGGATTCCTGAGGCCGTCTTCGGAATGGAAGCTGAGCGACAACTCACCTCACGGCAAAAGCTGAAGGGCAAGTTTGATTACTTTCCCGCGTGGGAAAATTTTGGTGACTACCGCCTGGTCAGTGACGTGTCATGGGAAATCCTTCTCGACGGCAGCGAAAACCTCAGCCTGAAACTTGCTGCGACCGACCGTTACGACAGCACCCCGCAGGGCGCCAAACCTAACGATGTGTATTACTCTCTTTTACTGCTGTACAAGTTCTAAGACAGGAAGTTTTAGAGCAGAAGGGCCGCCAGCAGTTCAACTCGCGGCAAACGCGTGGCCATGAGAAGCTCAAGGTACATCGTAGCAGGCCTCTTTTGCTGGACCGCCATTCCCTAACGCACAAATATTTCAATGGTCGCATCATCGCGTGGTCTGGGAATAACTGTCTGGGCCCACGTCGGAGGACCAGTCAAACCTCTCGCATTACGGGAAAATCCGTAGCGTTCACTTGGAAAACCGATCGCGTTTTTATTGAGCAAACTATCGTCGTTTTCGTCGTGAAAAACGGCAATCGCTATTTTCTCGGGCAGCGCGGTGAGCGGCACGGGAACATAAACCTGCCCAGCTACAATCGGTTCAACGCTCGCAAAGACAGCATCAGCTGGACGTTCAAAGGTAGATTCCGCGCCGTAGATCGCAATCTTCATCGTCCCATTATCATTCGCCGCACCAAGGATTCGGATGATCGCAGTCCCCGAAGCTACACCCGAATCATCAAATACGGCGTCAATGTTATCAGCATCTGGAAAACGAGGTGCTGCAAACGACAGATTCTGCTTATAGAAAAGCACACTGGCGCCGACGAGGAGAATGATTGCAACAAAACCCAGCAACAAGTTGCCATGGTTCGCGCTCCAGGGCCCTGGCTCCTCGCCAGAGTACTCTGAATCCGGGATACCGGGCGAATCCTGCGTCAAAACAACACCTATTCCAAAAGATCAGCAATCAAGTTAGCACCGCTTTAGTCTAACACTTTCCCGAACGCTGCCCGAAGGGCAAGGGAGATTTTCTGCAGACCGGACGCGACAAGTTCAAAGTTCCTCACCGCGAACAACCTGCAGATCCTCAATCAGTTCTTGCTGATGTTCAAGCCAGCAGTCAAACCGATCGGCGTCATCGTCCCACCGCACCCACATCTCGGAGCGATTGGTCAGGACGAGCTTTAACGAATCAATGGCACGGGGAATCAAGAAACCGCAGTTCAGGTCACGGTGCTGTTCACACCACCCCACAGCAGCTTCTGGAAGCCCCGAACGGGGACCCGATTTGATACCACGCAACATCTCTGCAGTACATACAACGCCAACGCATGCGAGAAAATCGAAGTAGTCCAATCCCGCCAAGTCCAAGCACTTCAAGAAAAACGCGGTCGGATCGGAATCATGCAGATCCTCAAGCCAATCGAAAGCAATCCCATCCTCGAAAGTACGATATCCCCAAGAACTCATCAGAATCAATCCATCGCAACTGGGTAAGCACAGTTGTGCAGCGACATGGCATCCACAACATGGCATCCACGAGCAACCACCATCGGACAAAGAAATCGGGCGGGACGAACGCCCACGACAGCAAGTCAATCCACATGGATAACGAGGCATCCAGTGGCGACAGCCGAGAAGGTCGCAGAAAGGCGTTTTAGCAGCCCGCTGCGACACATCGTCTACCTCTCGAATGCTCGAACAACACTCATCGGTTATTCGATTCCTGAAAGGAATTCACACTGCTCGACTTGCCAAAGGCAAACGTTTCGGAACGCAGCAGCACGTGAATCAGGGCTTACTTGTCCCACCACCAGTTCTCGCTTGTACCAGCAAGTGCTGTGCTACAAACCTTGGCAAGATTCGCGTCGGTTCGTTGCTTCTCAACAACTTCGAAGCCATTGATATCGACGCCACCTGATGCCGTTACTACCCATTTGCCGCCCCGTCCGCGAATGAAACTACATTGCGGGTCAACGGCTTTCGGAGTGACATAAGTGGAGAGGGGCAAATCATCACTTTTCACGGTGAACAGGTTGAGATCAAGATTTGCCTTCTGTGCCAGACCTTCTTGGGAGATCAAGGTTGCAACAATGGTCATGTCCATGATGTTCTGGAGGTCTGAGAAAATCGGCATGCGGCGTGACAACTCCGAGTACTTCTCAGTCATCGTATCAGCCCATTGCTGGGCGAACTTGTCTTTCCTGCCCGTTTGTGCAGCTGTTCCATCACCACTAATTGCGTCGATCTCAGTCATCGTTTTCACACCCTGACCACTCAACTTCCAAGCCAAGCCATCTTCGCTCTTGGCAAGCGAGTCATAATCACAGGCCATCCACCAGCGAGGATTCTGGTTGGACGCATGAGCACTATTCTTGGCCATCTCAAGGTAGCTGTTGAAACCAGTGACCTGCGAGGGAGCCAAGCCCATCGCAACGCGTTTCATTTCGTAGTCAGCGGCGACCATCGTGCGGGCGAACCGCGAGTCCGTCGGAACACCCGTCAATTGAATCGTTTGCGGCCCAAATGCTTCTCGCATGGACGCTTCATAGACAGCAGGACTTTGTCCGGGACGCAGAGTAATCCGACGCATCAACTTCTGGAGACGCAGACGTCCTTCGGCAGTTGGCTCGATCGAACAACTGATGCCTTCTTGCCGTGCACTCTCGACACTTCGCAAGGCTACCACAAGGTCTGAAAGACGCATCGTGGCTCCGCCAGTCACGGTGCCGACGACGAACCCGTCTGGACGCACTTTCCATGGCTCGGCTGGACCAGCGATGATGACGTCGTTCTTTTCCTTGTCGACGAAAACGTATTCGATTCGTTGCAAGCCAGCCAAATATTGAACATCACGTGGAATCTCGCGTCCTTCTTTATTCGCCTTCATGATTGCATTCTGGATTCCACGAAGTGAAACCATCCGCATGTTGGCCTGCTTGGCGAGATCACCGGCGAGCGGGGCCCAGCCCTGCTCCATGGCAGTGGTGAGTTCTTGCAACTCTTGCACGGTTGCAGTCCGCATGACGCCCGAGGCATCAATCATGACACCACCGACAGCTCGGTTTCCGCCACCAAACTGTCCGGCTTGAACAGTTGTGGTCAGCGTCAAAACGCCGAGGAAGACGGGGAAGAGTGAACGAACAATACTTTTCAAGGCAAAATCCATCGCGGTGGATCTCCGGGATTGCCGGCGGTGTCGGACACCACCAGAAGTTAAAGGTTTTATTAGCTATAGGTTATTGTGACCAACGTTTCGCTATTTTTCGAGTAAAAACTGCCTTCTGAAGAAGATAGTTCACTCAAAAAACATCGGTAACGGAAGGTTATGCGGTCTCGTCTAGCGATCAACGGTGGACGGGAAATCTCCCAGATTCTACTTTGGAGGAAGCAAAATGCGGAACAGCAATGGTCAAATTTAGGCCGCAAAAGCCGATCCCACGACCTCGGAGCATAAATTTTGACTGCAATGGGCTCAGAATCAGTCGAAAAACCCCCCTCCTCAACCAGTGGGAGATAGGAAGGAAATGGGAGATAGGAAAGATCAAGGTGCTTATTTGATCCTGCGTAGTGCAGGGCGGTGGAGCGACGTTTTTCGTCTTTCCTCACCTAAAGGCGCAGTCATGGGACGAGCCTCGGCAAATGAGATCGTCATTCGCACGGAACAGGCGAGTCGACAACACGCTCGTGTTTCCTGGTCTGCAGACAGCTGGATTCTTGAGGATCTGGGCAGCCGTAACGGTACCTTGCTCAATGGGCAGCCGATCTCTGAACCGACGCGTTTGGAGGATTCGGACTTGATCGAAGTCGCTGGCTTTGCCATCACGTTCGCTCGCAAAATTGAAGGTGGAATCGGTGAGCCGACACGTTCTCCCACCGCAACGAGCCAAGCCACTGACGACCAGCTCACGCTTGAGATGGATCCTTCTGCCATCACCGACCGGCGACGACACAGCTCCTATCTTTTCGATCCTACCGGTTCAGCCAAATCTGCTTCGGAAGCCAACCACGGACAATCCAGCCGCCATTTGCTCCAACTCGCTTTTTCCCTGGCACGATGTGACCAGATTGAGCAGGCAGTTGATATTGTGCTGGATTGCCTCGCAGCTCATGTGCCGTTGGACACTGCCGGGGCTTATGTATGGCAAACGAAGAAAACGCGTGGAAAATCACAGGACATTCCACTGGCAGGAACTCGACAATCAGGTTCACGCAGTTACCGCCGTCCACCTGAATCCCTGCTGGCAACCGTTGCCACCGAAGACGGTGAGGCAGTCCTGGCCCGCAACGTCATGGGTGACGAGCAACTGGCCACCGAGAATAGCCGCGGGGAACTTGATGCTGAGAGCGTCGTCATGGCGCCAGCCAGAGACCAGCGGAATCAACTCCGGGGCGTTGTACACGTCACCACGACCGCAGGCACCCCACCGCTTGGCTCAAACGAACTCGAGTTCATTGTTGCGACCTGCGAAATTTTTGGTGAATCACTCGGAAATCTCGCCGACCGCAAACGCTTGGATCGCTCGCTTCGACAGAGCCAAAAACAGATCAAGGAACTGCAGGATCGACTTGGAAACAAAGTCAACATCGTCGGCAAGAGTGCTTCGATCGGCGAAATCGTACAACAGATTGGAATGGCAGCCCCTACCAACGCGACCGTCCTCGTGCGTGGTGAATCCGGCGTCGGAAAAGAATTGGTCGCTGCTGCGCTTCATCATGCGAGCGACCGAAGTGCTGGACCGTTGATCTGTTTGAACTGCGCGGCACTTTCTCCGACGTTGCTCGAAAGTGAATTGTTTGGGCATGAAAAAGGTGCCTTCACAGGAGCGACAGAGCGTAAACGTGGCAAGTTTGAAGCTGCTGACGGCGGCACCTTGATGCTAGACGAAATCGGTGAGATGAGCCCTGAGGTACAAGCTAAGTTCCTTCGAGCCCTTGAGGGACATCCGTTTGAACGAGTGGGCGGGCACGAGGCAATTAAAGTCGATGTCCGAGTCGTCGCTGCCACCAACCGTGATCTGCAGACGATGGTTCGTGAAAACAAATTCCGACAGGACCTGTACTACCGACTGCATGTGGTTGAGATCATCGTGCCACCACTTCGAAAGCGAGGCAAAGACTGCCTGCACCTTGCTGATTACTTCCTGGCCCAATTCAATCAGGAAATGGGGCGGAGAATCGAAGGCTTCTCAGATGCTGCCAAACAGGCGCTGCTGGAATACTCTTGGCCGGGAAATATCCGTGAACTCAAAAATGTCGTGGAACGGGCCGTCGTCCTGAATACGAAAAACCGAATCGAAGTCACAGACCTCGCCCTCGCACCTGCCACGCAAGGGATGCCGGCAGGCGGCCAGACCGATGAACCGGTAGAAATGACTCTCGCAGCATTGGAACAAATACACATTGAACGGGTGCTGCGACACACTGATGGAAATAAAAGCCGAGCTTCCGCAATCTTGGGTATCGAACGCAGCACGTTGGATCGCAAACTGAAACGCTTCTTGTCTGCTCAATGATTGACGCCCCGATCCACGCTCTGAAACAAGACCTGGATCGCAAGCTCAAACCTACACAGCAACTGGTCGGGTTCGATTGAACTCTCAAAGCAACTAGCTTGTTCACTGGAAACGGGGAGGCGTTCGAGCGTTCACCCCTTAAGATCCAGGTTGGCCCCTGACTCCATGGGAATGTCCCCGTTGCTGGTCGGAGCAATCCCCAAACTATCAGTGTTTGCCTGGGACTCATGCTCAGCCTCGTCTTGATCAGCCTTCGCTTCATCACCCTCATCATGACGTTCGAACTGGTCCAGCAACTGGCGGCCATTGCCATGGCGATCCCCGGTTTGTTCACCAGCATCAATCGCATTTGAATCAGCCGACTTACCGCCTGGTTTATCTGCAGTCGCTTGCTGCCGCGTTGATTCAACGGCCTGCGAATCGGCCTCACCTCCGCGAGCGGCGGCACGACTGGTCCCGGCAATCGATGCCGCGGCAGCACTTGGATTGATGTTCATCGACGTATCCTTCTTTTTTGGAAGCCTCGGTCAACTGTTTAAAACGGCAGCCAGTTCCCCAATCCGGTTTTCGGTTCTTTTGCAATTTCTTGTGAGTCATCAGAGATGGCTGGAAAAATCATTTCCAGCGTCTCTTCGACACCTTCAAGTGCCCGCCTCTGATACGTCAGGGCATGCAGTGGCCCGCGGACATCGATGGTCCACAAAGTGTATTGCTCGCCCAAGGTCAGAAGCCCCATCAGGGAATTCCGAGGGTTAACCTGCGTTTGAAAGCTTACGTCAAGTTCTTGGCGATTGTCGAGTTTTCCGTAACCTTTTAAAGCAATCAGTTCACCGGAAACATTGATTTGGTCGAAAGTGATGGTTTCACCAAAAAGTTCGAACTGAAGCTCAGCATCCGTCAATGCTGAATAGTCCTGCTCGTCAGGCTTCTTGATCCTGAGCAACTCCATGACCTGATCCATCAGCGGCAACTTGTACAAAGTTGCATCCCGGACAAACGACGATCCCTTACCACGTAACATGCTGACATTACCAAGCTTGCCATACAGTCGCGTTTGTCCCCGCAGGTTTCCTGACATGTCGTTTCCGTTTTGGCCAAAGTCCGCCAAGATATTGGGGACCATTGCATCATCGACACTGACAACGACATCAAAGTCGCCAGTCGACAACTGAACTTTGCCGTCCATCTCGATTGTGCCGCCGAACAGATTTCCTCGAAGCTTATTTTCGGGTCTTGCAGGATCCTGCTGGATCCCCAAGCCGACAACATTCGTCGAGTTCGCTGCGCGAGCGGGACCACCAAGGTACAGCATTGTATTGGCGACTGAAAAAGGACCTTCAATGTTGGTCACCTGCAGATCATAGACATGCATCGAGTCGATCTGAATATTTCCATTCGCAAAGATCCCACGGTCATCCTGCCTGCCGGTGACTCTGACACTACCGCGCATGGAATGTACGGGTCCAACCTCCGCAATTCGGTTGCCCTCCAGTTGCAGCGAGATATCCCAGTCCAACTCAGGATTCACGTGCATCGCGTCGGGGAGTGATATCCGTGTTGCCCCCGACACACCAATCGGACCACGCAACTGCAATGCCTTCATGCCTTCACGCATCTGTGCTGGCATGGCAGCAATGAGCTCTACATCAGGCAGCAGGCGACTACCGGCATGCAGATTCAACGTCAATTCCCATCTTTCCTGCGCGTTCTGGCGGCAAATCCCGTTTGCCGACAACATCGATGCGTCATGACGACCTTTCAACGAAATCAGTTCTACCTTCGAGCCATCGTAAAAGACCGATCCAGCCGTCACATCAATGCGGTAAGGTAAAGAACTCGGACGCAGGCTCAGGGTACGACTGGTGACCAAGTCAGTTTCAAATTGCTTGGCACTCAGTTCAAGATTGAGTTTGCCATCCGATCCAAGCTGTTCAAGATTGGCCGTCAATTGGTCAAGATTGCCCGTAGGCGAAATCGAATCCCAGATTCTTCTTGCATCTTCGGTTAACGAGTTACGCAGCGAATCATCCATCAACACATTGGTCGCATCGAATTGCAGCTTCAAATGAGAAGGTACTGCAGTTGCATCCTGCGACCCTCTGGCGTAGGCGGTGCCAACGCTCTGCTGCGGTTTCCCCGCAATACGATAAAAACCTCGGCAGACTACATCATGCCCATTTGCACTCACGCCTCTCAGGTCATTCAGCCTCACAACATCATCTTCGACCTGCAGCTTGCCAGTCACTTTGTACAGGGGATAACGGAATTTTTCATACCGCACGTACCCGTCACTCACTCGCACATCAATTTTGCGTGAAGACCGACCAGTCGCGTCAGTGGTTAGCAACGCTGTTACCAAGTGCAAGCTGCCGCGAGGCTTCAATGATCGCGCGAATGCTTCCAGCTTGGACGAGGGACCGTCCCGCGGCGACATGGATTTCAATAGAGTGGCATCAATTGGAATCGGACCGTCGGTCGTGATTGCAAACGCCTTCTCGAGCGTGATCCCAGGCTTGACCGGAAGTTTAAAAGCGCACTGCATTTGATTGGACCCAATGGTCCCGCCCAGCCTTTCTGCGACTGCAATACCGTCGCGAATTTCGACCTTCCCAAATAAATTTTCGACAGGGTAGGGAAAGCGGTCATATTGCACATCCACCCCTTTGCAGGTGACGTGCCCATCAAGTTTCCACTGTAAATCCTGATGTAACAGCTTGCCCTCGATATCGACTCGCCCATAGGGCGAGAACTTGTGCCAGTTGGCTTGCATCTTGGCTGGCAAGGCTGCAGCCAGACGATCATCGAGCATGATGTTGCTCGCGTTGATCTTCAAATCTGCAGTGCAGGGCCACGCGTGACCGTGAATTCGGCCACTTGTCCGCACCAAAGAATCGCCAAACATGAACTGAGAAGTCTGAATGGAAACACCGCTTGGATCACAGATCACGATCCCGCGCAGTTCTGAAATGGGTTGCGGGATGGATTGATGCGAAAAACGGCCTTCATGAATCGTTGTTTTTAATTTGTAGTCAATTTTTCCTGCCGACGACTTGTGCACGGCAAAACTTGTATCGCAGATACACTGCAAGTCCCGCACCTCTCTGACAGTCTTACGCCACTGTGGGGGCAAACGGTCAAAAAGGTCACGACTTAAATAAGCGCCTTTGACCACTCCGCGAATATCCACACCTCGGCTTGAGGTATTGACCTGAACAACCAACGAATTTGCAAAGTCAGTCGATCCACGAAGCGTGATTGAATCATCGGTCTTGCCCTCGGCATTCCGCGCCCGAACCAACAGCACCTCGGGAAAGGTTGCGATCATCGGTCTGCTTTTGGACTCACGGTCAACCAGATGCAGCCGTAAACGTCGAATTTCCATTCGCGGCGTCACCGGCCCGAATTCAGGCATCGGCAACAATTCACTGATCGACGGAGTGCCATCCTGCAACAACCGTGTATTCACGTGCACACCGTCCAACAAAACGCGATGCGTGTTGAGCGGCACTCCCCCCGCACCAAGCTTGCCTGTGTCCAAATCCGCTTCCACTGTCAAACGCTCGATGCGAACCAATTCGCTGTCCTGAGCGCCGTCGATCACCGCCAAAGGATCAAGAATGCGTAAATCTTCGAAAATGAAACCGATGTTCTTGTCAAAGTATCCCCGCCGAAGAGAAACCACATGATCGGGATAGTGTTCCTGAAAAACTTTTAAAACATGTCGGCGAGCGGTTTCACCCACCGTTTGAGGCGTCAGGGTATAAACCACAAAGGCAATGCCCATGCCAACAAGCGCAGCACTTAACAGCCGCGAGAGAAGTCTCGGCTTAGCGGAAATCGGCGCATCCTTGGTGCCATTCAAACCCGAACCTTAGAGCGTTCAGTTGTTGCGAGCGTTCCATCACGTCGCAGCCGGATATTAGCTGTGTTTTCAAGAACCCAGCCAGCCCAAAAACTGCCAAAAGCGGTAGATCCACGGCGATTGCCAGGGACTTTCCATCGAAGCTGACATCGAAAAAACGCTTAATGCAAGCAATGTGTAGAACGTGCCACGACGCATGGGCGTCGTCTCAAACCACGCCATGACAGGGGTGACAACAAGTAACCACAAGGGCGCGAACCATAACAGCCAGCGAAAACACACACTGACGCCGCCGTAATTACGGTCAATCAGCGGACGATTCAGATAAAACAAAAAACAAACGAGGGAGGCGACTGAAATAGCTAGCATCAAGCGTCTGGACTCAGGTGGACCACGCATCAATCCTGCCAGCAGCCCGATGGGCACCAATAACCACAGCGGCGTCAGCGAAAATAGGCCATGATGGCCAAAGGTCATTTGAAAAAGATAGACAAGCTTGGAAGGTTCACCTTGGTCAACGCCTCGACGTGTTCCATCTTTCCAGTAAGTGTTGGGATACTCATACCAATCATCCCACCTTGCGACAGACCACCGACCTTCTGCCAACAACAGGGCAAACTGGCGCTCGTCGCTCCTGACAAGCCAGCGTTCTGCCTCATCGGATGTTGCGACCTCAATTTCGTCTGTGCTGGTGATCAGGCCCGCCTTCACCAGCCGTGCCTGAATCTCCTTCGCGACTGTTTCGTCAGGTTCAGTGGATTCCGTCGCCAACGAATCGAGCACGGCAATGGTCGAACCATTTCCCCGATGAGCATAGGGAGGGCGAAGACTTTGGTGTGCTAACCAATTTGTTCCAAAGAAACCAAGAGCAACAATCACCACCCCTGCTATGAATGGCAACACTGAATCACGCTTCGCCCACGCAAATAACCCGAACCAAAAGACCAACATCGAAAGCGCGGGAAGTTCATTGGCTGCTGCCAGTGCAGCACCGGCACCAGCCACTAAGAAAAGGATCACCTGCGATCGCCGCTGCAATTCACTGCCGATGGAATCCGCGTCGTTTGGCTTTATTTTGTTCGAACGTTCGGACGCGCGGACCGCAGCGTTTGGCTTGCCGATTCCACCGATCGTTACCAGATAAATCCAAGCCACCACTGCTGTGGCGGTAGCAGCTGGTAAGTGATTATTCAAAGAGATGGCAAAGGGCAGCAGCATGGTTCCAAAGCAGCATCCCAATGCAGCCATGCGTTTTGACCAATCATCTTTTCCTATTCGTTCGATGCACCCCATGGTGGCAAAATAGAAGAGAGCTAAAAGAGGCAGGTTAACAAGCGCTAGCAGAATTCTTGCCAGATAGATCGGCTGATCAGTCAAAGTCATGCCGGTAACAAGGTTCACTACTTTGTAGACACCAGCGACCGCAGTTGGAAACAGCGGTGGTTTACTGCTGTAATAGTGCTGCTTGTCATCTGTTCCCAAATGGCGCACTTTATCGATTGTCTGCCACGGGTGAATATGGCGACGAACCGGATCGACAATTTCGATCTGAGAATCGATCGCATAAGTGCCATGCTCAACGAGTGATGCAACCGTACACCATCGACTGCGGTCATTTGCGCTCAGAAACGCTGTTGTACCGTCACGACCTGTAACGACCGAAATCCGCCCGGCAGTCAAAGCCAATGCAATCAAAGCAAAAATCAGATAGGCAGAGCGTCGTGCCTTGATGTCACGCGCGGCTTGCTCGGTCATGAGTTTTGCCCCTGAGGATTATCACTGGTCGGACTGCTTGCATCATCGAGTGTTCCTGCAGCGTGCTCTGCAATGCTAAAGGTATCACGAGGTCCATGCGTCCGCGCAACAACCAATTCGGCCAACAGTCCAGCAAGAAGAAACTGTGCACCGAGCAGTAAGGCAACAATGCAGTAGTAAAAAATTGCTTTTTCATGAAGGTGCACTGGATCAACACTTTCGATCAATCGCGAGAGAACCCACCAGAGTGATAACGACAGAATTCCCAAACTACCTACGGTGAAAAACAACATGCCTCCCACTCCAATGAGATGCAGTGGACGGCTTGAGAACCCGGTGAGAAGGTAGATGGTCATCAGATCAAGAAAGCCCTTGATCATTCTTGAAAATCCGTACTTCGAATGACCAAATCGGCGGGCGTGATGTTCGACAACAATTTCACTGGGTTTAAAACCTCGAGCAGCAGCGAGCACGGGAATGAAACGGTGCCGCTCGCCATACAGTTCCACCTCTTCAAAAATTTCCCGACGGTATGCTTTGAAACCGCAGTTGTGGTCATGTAGCTTCACCCCCGTCAGCCTGCTCACCAGCCAGTTGAATACCCGACTTGGCAAAACTTTGTGCAGCGGATCATGTCGAACCTGTTTCCACCCACTCACCACATCAAAACCTTCATCCAGCTTTTCGAGAAAACGCGGAATTTCCTGCGGATCGTCCTGCAAGTCGGCATCCATCGTAATCACGATTTCGCCGGTACAAATCTCGGCACCCGCCGAGAGTGCGGCAGCCTTGCCAAAATTCCGACGAAAGCGGATTGCCTCGGTGCCAGCGTGGGCCTGGACCAATTCCTGCATGATCGACCACGTGCTATCGGTCGATCCGTCATCCACAAACACGATTTGAGCTTGAAGCTGATGATCGTTGCAAACACTCAGAATTCGCGTGTGTAACTCCTCAATCGACTCAAACTCGTTGAGCGTTGGAATGATGAACGACACGTGACGGGTTGGTTGTTGCACTTTTGCCTCTCCACTTGGAACAAATGAGGGGTCGCGTTGCTTTCAGCAGCAGAACTGCCAATCGTTTGATGATGTAAATCAGTGGTGCCCAAAATATCGCGGCCGAGTTTTGCTCACCTGATGATGGCCATCGGCATCAGAGCCTGGCGGCCGGAAGTAATTAGTATTTAGTATTACAGAAGGATGCGAATCAGACACCCGATGCACACTCTAGGCGGGGCCTCCATTATGCCAATCTGTCAGTCCCGTGTCAGCGTGGAGCTGTGTCAGAGAGGATGTTGTGGTGGGAATAAGCTGGAGTTTGAGATGCAATTATCTTCGTCAGTCGCCTTACTTTACACGATCGCCATCCCTGAACTGCTAAACGACACTGGCAGAACGGATTCCGCAAAATGGCAGATGTACACGTACTGAACACTCGCGACAGCATGTTCAGTCGTTTATAAACTGACGTCGCCATCTTCCGCGAAGCGTTGTTTTGACGCTGGCACCTCTCTCACAAACAAGTTGCTGTTGGTTCATGAACACTTCAGACTCACCGTCCCCGCAACGCCGGTACAATACCAGGCTGGGCTTGTTCTTATTTTTGGTCTACCTGACTCTGTACACCGGATTTGTACTGATCAACGCATTCGCTGCGGACAAGATGGAAACCATCGTTCTAGCAGGGCTTAACCTGGCAATCGTTTACGGCTTTGGACTGATTGTGTTTGCCATAGTCCTGGCTCTGATTTATGGCCTGATGTGCCGCAAAGACCCGGCTGAACTTACCGAGACAGCAGAAGCAGCCACAACGCAGGGGGATTCCAAATGATTTACGACCCCGCACCACTCGCCATTTTTATATTCCTGGGCTTCGTGTTCGGTACCGTTGGACTTAGCTTCTACTTGGGCCGCAAAGCAAAATCATCCGAAGGATATTTCGCAGCGCACGGTCAAATTCCATGGGCTGTCAATGGTGTCGCGTTTGCTGGTGACTACCTTTCTGCCGCATCATTCCTCGGCATTTGTGGGATGATCGCCGCCTATGGTTACGATGGATTCCTGTATTCCATCGGATTCCTGGCTGGCTGGATTGTCGCTTTGTTTGTGATTGCTGAACCGATGAAGCGACTCGGTAAATTCACATTTGCTGACGCTCTGGATGCAAAATTCAATTCACGTGGTATTAAAGGTGCTGCAGGCATCAGCACGCTGGTTGTCAGCATTTTTTATCTCATCCCACAGATGGTGGGCGCGGGCTCACTGATTCAGCCACTCTTAGGACTCCCTCACTGGGTCGGCGTGGTGATGGTTGGTGTTGTGGTCATCATGATTGTTGTCACCGCCGGTATGGTCTCAACCACCTGGGTCCAGTTTCTCAAAGGATCACTGCTTGTCATCTTTAGCACCGTGTTGGTGGTCATGTTGCTGCAAAAAGGTTTGACAACCGACACAAGCAGTTTCGAAACGATTGGGCCATTGAGTGAACAAGATCTGAAACAGGATACGATCGCTGGTCGAGAGGTGATTCCGCCTACAGGTGGCTGGCTGAGTACTGCTGACAAGAAACAGGAATTCATACGATTCATTCCCAAAGATGGCAGAGCGGGATACGACATTTTCCATATCGATGACATCCCTGGCTCGGATAAAAAGTTACTGAGACAGGCACAATCAGTCACCGGTTCAGGGAAATCCAAAGAGATTGATGGTGCTCCCAATGGTCGTGAAAGTGGCGAACGAGAATTGCAACCGATTGGACATCTTTCCAAGCTTCCCGGGGGAGAAACCTCAACAGGTCCTCTGGGGCCCATTTCCTTCTTCACAACGATCGGAGACAGTGAAGTTATCCTGTGGGGAAGCACGACAATCACGAACCCCAAAGGTCCCAAGACGACGGTTTACTACCAGAAGCCAACCGCAGGCAACCGTGTCCTGCGCCCAGGCGAACACCCAAAGTTTGCCGGTATCCGCGGTGAAAGCTTTGGTGATAAGCTGAACTTTCTTTCGTTGATGCTTGCACTATTCTGTGGAACTGCCTCGCTTCCTCACATTCTGATTCGGTACTACACCGTCAAAGATGGTTCGGCGGCACGCAAAAGCACAATTGTGGGAATCGCAACCATCGGATTCTTTTATGTCCTAACGCTCTACCTCGGACTGGGAGCCATGACCAGCGGCGCGCTCGACCTGACGGACACGAACATGTCCGCGCCCCTACTGGCTAATAGCATTCGTCCGTGGCTCTTCGCGGTCATCTCAGCGATCGCCTTCACCACCGTTTTGGGTACCGTCAGCGGCCTGATTCTTGCCAGTAGTGGTGCGGTTGCTCACGATCTGCTGATCGGTGTCATGGGGATCAAGCTATCTGGAGAATCACAAGTCAAAGTCGCCAAACTTGCAGCCATTGTCGTGGGAGGAATCGCGATCATTCTGGGTGTGCTCTTCAAAGAACTTAACGTGGGTTACCTCGTCGGCTGGGCATTTAGTGTTGCTGCCAGCGCAAACCTGCCCGCATTGGTCATGCTTCTGTTCTGGAAGAAAACGACGAAAGAGGGAATCATCGCCAGTGTTTTGGTTGGGATGGTCAGTTCTCTCGGATGGATCCTTCTATCTGCCGACACCTACAAATCGGTTTACGGGCTGGATCCCAATGATGCGATTGCCCCCTTCAGTCAGCCGGGCATCATCACCATTCCGCTTGCTTTCATTACCCTGATTGTCTTTTCACTGTTTTTCAGCAGCAAGCAGGATGAAAGTGCAAGCAAAGCAAATGCGTAACCACTTTCATTCATTTTGAATCGCTTCTGCAGTGATTTCCCTGCGAATAACAGTGACCACACACGTCACTGTTCAGGATTGCGACGTTAAATTCGTGAGTAAGTTCTCACGGAGGAGTGTCGTTGGCTGAGCAGTCGCCACACAGCGGTCCATCTGCTGCAGTGGTTCATCCTGCTGCAACAGTCCATGGCCTCGTTGAGCCATGGACGTGACGTGCGAGACCGAAATCCTCGTCAGTTGATAGCAAAAAACAGACGCGAATTGAGGTGATTTTTCCCCTCAAAAAATCTGACTTGGCCTGAAATCCAAAAATTCATTAAACTCCCGTGGCTATGTAGCCGGGAAGCGGCTTGGTCGGAGGTGGATTCACACGAGGTGACAGCCTTTGAAATCGATTGACAGAGTATCAATCGCATAGAACAAGTCACGAAAGACTTGAGCGGAGTCAGGTGTTCGGCAATAGGACCGCAGGGAGGGAACCAATGCCAGGCGAGTCGTTCCGATTCATACATGCAAGCGATTTTCATCTGGAAACGCCTCTAGGCGATCTGGATTCACTGCCCCCTCAATTACGTGAGGTCATGGCCGAGGCTCCGCGTCAAGCGGCCCGTGCCGTGTTTGAAGCAGCACTTGCTGACAACATTGATTTCCTGGTGCTCTCAGGTGATCTTTTGAATCCGCAAGCAGCGGGTCCGCATGGCATGGCAATGCTGCTGGACTATTTCGAACAACTGAACAGCAAGGACACACCGGTCTTTTGGTCAGCGGGGTTGACCGATGACCCTCAAAAGTGGCCGGACTCGGTACCGTTGCCACCCAACGTCACTTTGTTCCCCAAAAACCGCGTAACGGCGACACCGGTCCAACGTGGCGGGCGTTCCATTTGCACGGTGGTGGGTCGCAGCAGCGACGGACAGCAGGTGTTGCATGTCCCCAGCTACCGCATTGATCCCACCGAAGATTACACCGTGGCGGTCGGCTACGGCGACGCAGACGCAGACGCCTTGGCTGAGGGACGTTTTGATTACTGGGCGCTTGGGGGCAAACACAACCGCAGCGAAATTGAAGGCGGGGCAGAAGCAGCAGCCGTCTACTGCGGAACACCCCAGGGCAGGTCCCTCTCAGAATCTGGAGCCCACGGTTATTCAACAGTCGACGTGGATGGTGACGGTACCACACGAGTGCATACCGTTGAGTCGGATATTTTCCGTTACTGCAACATTGAACTGGATGCATCAGACATTGCAGCTGTGGGAGGCATCCGCAATCTCCTGGGCGAGCGGATTGCACGCTTGCAGCACGAGAACGGAGGCCGCCACCTGTTGATTGGCTGGGACATTTCAGTGGCCTCAGGAGAAACCCTTGCATCCGTGGGGGACACCGAGGAACTACTGCAGTGGGTACGACGTGAATATGGGCACGGCAACCCATCTGCCTGGACAACCACTTTGACCATTCGCCCACCGCGGCAATACCCAACATCATGGAACGATGAAGACACCATTCTCGGTGACTTCCTACGTGCCTCTGACAAACATCGCAAACTTGATGGGCGTGACTTGAATCTCATGCCAACCACCGAAGAACACTCGGGTCTCAACAGCACAACAACCACTTTGCTGGCAGAAGTCGCTGCCTCTGAGCGGATGGATGTGCTCGACCAGGCAACCCTGCTGGGTGTCGAATTGCTCCGTGGCGGAAAGCCGAACTTGGTGCAGAAATAATGAAAGTTAAAGACATTCAAATCGACGGATTCGGTGTTTGGACCGGACTCTCCGTAGACTCCCTTTCTGAGGGGATGACGCTGTTTTACGGCCCTAACGAGGCTGGCAAAACAACCCTGATGCAGTTCGTACGCGCGATGCTGTACGGATTCACGGACGAACGCCGTGAAAAATACCTGCCACCTGTACATGGTGGTACACCGGGTGGTGCTATTCGCGTGACTGGTCCCGGTGGGGGCTATGAGATCCGACGTCGGAGTCAACTCACCGACACCGGCTCCACAGGACAGTTGTCCGTCACGGGACACGATGGTCTCAGCCAAGGACAACACCGGCTCAGCAGTTTATTGGGCCAAATCGATGAGTCAATTTTCACCAATGTGTTCGCGATCGGAATGCGGGAACTGCAGGAACTGAGTACTCTTGACGACACTGCTGCCGCGGATGAACTCTACAAGCTGTCCAGTGGCTTGGATCGCGTATCACTTGTTGATGTGTTGCGATCGCTACGGGATGGTCGCGGGGATCTGGTTGGAAACGAAGCTGCCGCCAACGAAGCAGAAGCAGTCAAACTGCATAGTCTGATCAGCAAGCGGGAACAGCTTCGTGATGAAGTACAGCAACTGACTCGAGGTGGTCGTCGCTGGAGTGAATTGGCATCGCAGCGGCGATCGCAGGAGCAGGAAATCGACCAACTTGTTCTGCGCACCTCCGGGTGGGAGCGTGAAGCTCGTTGCGTTGAGATTGCCTCAGGCGTTTTCGAAAAATGGCAAGAGCGTGACTTGTTGTCTGAGTCCATGGAAGAGATGGAAGAGGACACTCTGTTTCCGGAAGAGGCTCCCTCACAACTAGTACAGATCGACGCCATGATGGAGGAGCGTCGTGCGCGTCTGGAGGACGTCAAAAGCAAGCGGCGTGCCGTTAGAGAAAAAGCAGAACAACTTCCGGTTAGTCGACGGCTGCTTGATTTACGGAGCCGAATTGAGGCTGCCGCCGAGCAGGCAACATGGATCGAAGCACTCGAAGAGCAGTTGGAACGCCTTGACCAGCGAATCGACCGCGCCCAAAAACAGCTTGACTCCGATGCTGATCGGTTGGGCATGGATGATGAGGACCGCGAGACCCTGCTGTCGGGAGATCTTTCCCAACTACCAGACTTGTCCAAGCAGACAATGAGCGCGTTGGCAGGCCCCGCCAAGCAAGTCAAGGAGCAGACATTCCTGCTGAAGCAGGCTCGAACAGACGCAGCAAACTACAAGGAAAAGTCTGACAAACTTGCTGATTCACTGCAGGAAACGCTGGAGCGAGCAAACGCCACCAACCTGCAACAGGCAATCCGCCAGAACACAGAAGTGATCGCAACACTTCGCCATCGCATGCAACTTGGGGAACACCTCGAGAAGCTGAAGAGACACTACCGCGATCTTGAAAAAGAAACGGTTGACCTGACAACAGCCGAAGCTCTTCCCGTCGACCGTTTGGTTCTTCTCGGTGTGCCATTCATCGTGGGTGGCATGGGCTTGATCTATGGAATGGCCAACGTCTTCGGAATCACATGGCTCGTTTCGAGACCTGACCCCACGTGGGGCATGCTTTGCATCCTGTTCGGATTCATGAGTTTGCTGACGTATTATTTTGGCAGGGAAAGTGGTCAACGGACAACCTCGCGTGACCGCGAAGACTGCGAGCGACAGATTGATACACTTCGCCGTCAAATCCGCGAAGTCGAAACCGAACGCAATGACATTGATTCGACCTTACCAACTACAAATGAATCGTTGGAATTGCGAGTCCGCGACACTCAAAACCTGATCACCGAACTCGAAGCAGCGTTACCGACCTACCACCACCATGAATCCGCTTTGCAGTCCTACAAAGCAGCTCAGGAGCGAGCGTCAACTGCTGTTGATGGGCTCCGAGACGCAAAGCGTTCGTGGTCTGCGACTCTTGACCAACTCGGGCTGAGCGACTCCATGTCGCCCTCAAGTGTCCGAAGTCTTAGCAATGGCTATGAAGCAATGCAAAACAGTCGTCGAAGACTCGATGAACTGCTGAGCGAAAAAGACCAACGTCGTCGCGAGCGTCAAGCCATCGCCAAACGAATTGAAGCACTTTACTGCGAAGTCACCTCCGACGATGGCTCGGAAAGTAGTGAACAAGACGAAAGTGAAGACCCGTTACCGAAACAGAGTCAGCCTCAACTTTTGCACAGCACCCCACTGGAGAAGCTGAACTACCTGCAAAGTGAGTTGTCGCGTCAGCATCACTGGATCAAGCGCCGCCGCGAACTCAAAGAACAGGACGTGCAACTGAAACGGCAGCAAAGCGGGCACCACCGAACCATTGAGCGAGGCGAACAACAACGCCGAGCCCTGTGGGCCAAGTGTGGAGTCGCCACACCGGAACAGTTCTACCAAATGGTCGACCGAAAAGCGCAGTTGGTTGAA
>Ga0315321_10000189_pt1 | contig 42194 bp, 40 predicted proteins | sample M180m21515metaG_FD_203464 | JGI IMG/M metagenome (GOLD analysis project Ga0315321, IMG submission 203464) | Ammonia-oxidizing marine archaeal communities from Monterey Bay, California, United States - M1 80m 21515 | ecosystem: Environmental > Aquatic > Marine > Intertidal zone | place: USA... | reverse complement strand
CCTGAGGTATCTGGTTGACTCAAGGTCTCCTGCCCGAACGGCTTTGTCAAACCATTGAGTGGCCATTTCATAATCCAGCTCAACCCCTTGGCCCATAAAATAAAGGATGCCAAGGTAACGCATTGCTTCTGGTTCTTTTTTGATGGCTGCAATCTCGAACCATTTTTTTGCTTCCTTGTAGTCCTTGTCGGAATAGTGCTTGAGTCCCAGTTTCTTGGTAGCGAAGAGATCACCTTTGTAGGCTGCGTCCTTGAGGGCGTCTTTGGTTAAGTCAATAACCTTCGTTGGGCTGTGGCTCTGAGAGCTGGGAGAAGTGGGGATGGCCTGGTGGTCCTCGATTGGGGGCAACTCAAAACGTTTGCCGCGAGACGGATCCTGTTTGAGGATTTGCCCTTCGGCAATTTGAATGGCAGATTTCTCCTGCTCATCCGGAACATAGGCGGCAGGAGGGTTTCTCATCCGAAAAAGCTGATTTTCATATCTTCGAAGTTGTAGCTTTGCCTCAGAAGATTTGCCTTGAGATGCGGCTTTCCTAAGCCACTCCACTGCCAATTCCAAATTTTTCTCCGTCCCGTCTCCGGTGGCCAACTTCATACCTAAGGTAAGTTGAGCCATCGTGAGCTGGCGGTCGGCGGCGGCTCTAATCCATCGCAAAGCGTAGTCATCATTTTGGGCGACACCGTCCCCGATCGAGTAGGCCATACCCAAGTAAAACATACCTAAGGGCAGTTTGTCACGGGCGGCCCGGGAGCACCATTTGATAGCCAATTCCGGGTTTTTTTTCACTCCAATCCCAGAGAAATAAATCATTCCCAAGGTTGCTTGTGCGGTGGCAAAACCCATTTCGGCGGATTTTGATAGTTGCCTGATTCCCTTGGCGAAATTTCGGGGAGGGTTGTCGATCTCAATCATTCCCATGCAGAACAGGGCAATCGGATCTTGATGTTTCACCACTGATCTTAGGTTGGAGTGCAGATAAGCTTCATCGTAGAGAAAACGTCCGCGTTCCGAGTTTCCCTGTTCCAGTTCCAAGGCCGCCAGCGTGCACAATCCGAGGGAGCCTCGCTTTTGAGCCGCCAATTTCGCCCATCTTTCCGCTTCTATTAAGTCTATGGCCAATCCCTTTTCCCCAAATTTGTGAAAAATGGCAAGGGCCCCTTGGTAGTGGATATCCCCAGCCAAAGCTTTCGATTGTATTGAGGCCAAGCTCTCTTGCAGAATGGAGTTTCGGGCTTTGGCGATTTGTATCTGCAGAATGCCGAAACACACGATGAACAAGCTGATCAGGCGAGTCGAATTCCAGCCCGCGGACCGGGCATAATTGAGTTGTTGGGAAAGCATGAGAAAACCTTCCTGATTCCCTAACGTAATTGGATTAAAATCAAGATTATTCTCGTATTACAATTCTCGGTCTTTAGCTTCAAGGCATGTTCCGCATTTGCCCTCATTGTGATTTCGAATGGCATGACGCAGACGGAGATTCCTGCCCTGCATGCAATCCTACCGTCGGTGATGAAAGTAAAAGCGCCCGCAGCAGCGAAAAGTATGACGGAGGGGCGTTTGGGAGTGGTTCGAACTCTTCTCGGCTTAAGAATCTCTACCAAGCCTTTGGGTTGATTGCTCTGGTTTATCTCCTCTACTATCTTTTCGGCGGAAAATGATCAAAGCTAGTTGAGCTCAGGTGAGCCCTCGTCGGTCTTGCAGGACGTACCTGGCAAAAAGGGTCCTTCGAACGCCTCCTGAAAATTGTATCCATCTTCGAAGTCGGCAAGGGAGTCGTTTTCGGTTCTTCCAAGGATTCCGTGGTCCACAAGGTTGAAGACAATGTCTCCGAAGTCCCTGCATTTTTTTACATTCCAATGGTTCATGAGAGTCAAGGTCATCGGGCCGAATCTTTCCAAGGCGTAATCTTTGATTCCTTCAAGCAGCTCCCTGCCTGAAACATGGCCCTTGTTCTTGCCTCTGTCCTTCTCCATGGACTTCAGGGTATGATCAAGTGCTTCACGTATGAAATAGTAGGCGCCTTTGCCGAACCTGTCGTCTTTTGCATGAATCTCATGGATCACATCTGGAAAGTTCTTGTCGCTCATGGGGGGTTGTTCTAAGGATTGATCGGTCAACAAGTTTCATAACGAAATCCGATCAGGCGTTTCAACACTCAAATTTTACTATGAAGGTATCTTACTCGTTTGCCAAGAATCGCGCATCCCCTCATTGCATAACTTGGGCTTACAGGAAAAAACGGCACAGGAAGTTTTTCAGAAGCAGGATTGACGCGGTTCGTTTCCAAAACGAAAAGGAGAGGGAATTGGGGGTGCCCAATGCGAATCAAATCGAAAACGAAGTGATATTCTTGGCCCTGACCGAGATCAAGGACCGGTTGGACAGCATGGAGTCAAGGCTGGACAGGATGGAAAATTCCTTCTTCAAGCAAGAATCTCATCTCAATGACATGCGCAAGCCTCCGGCACCCAAAATCCTCAAGGTCTCCGAGGCGGCGAAGGTTTTGCGGGTGTCTTCCAGAAAGCTTTATTACCTCTTGGCCAAAGGCGTATTCAAAAGATACAAGCTTCCACATACGAGGACGACATTCATCAAGCTCGATGAGGTCGAAAAGGCGTTGGGAACGGAAGACATTAGCGAGTTGCTCGCCGGAAATTGAGCCTCCGTGGTTCGTGATCCCGAAACTTTTGTTTTGCCTGCCTGTCGAAGATGTGGAAGATCATTCTTTTAACTTTAGTCCTAACAACTTCACTTATGAGTAAGAAATTCCCAGGAGGAGTCATTACCGGAGATGCTGTTCAAGCGATCTTCAATGATGCTCAAGACAACGAATATGCCCTGCCCGCGGTAAACGTAGTGGGTACGAGTTCCGTAAACGCCGTGCTGGAAACAGCTGCCCAAGTGAATTCACCCGTAATGGTCCAGTTTTCCAATGGGGGAGGAGTGTTCTATGCGGGCAAAAGCCTCTCCAACGAAAACGAGCAAGCCGCAATAGCGGGTTCGGTATCGGGGGCCATGCATGTCCACGCCATGGCCGAGGCCTACGATGTCCCGGTGATCCTGCATACGGATCATGCCGCCCGTAAGCTTTTGCCTTGGGTAGACGGGATGCTCGATGCCGGGGAAAAGTTTCATGAGCGCGAAGGCAAGCCACTTTACAGTTCCCATATGCTTGACCTTTCGGAAGAGCCAATCGATGACAATCTGCAAACCAGCAAGGATTATTTCGAGAGAATGAACCGGATCGGCATGACCATTGAGATCGAGCTCGGGGTGACCGGAGGGGAAGAGGATGGTGTGGACAACACCGATATCGACAGCTCCCGTCTCTACACGCAACCCGAGGAAGTCAATCAAGCCTATGAGGTTCTTTCCCAGGTCAGCAACCGTTTCACCGTGGCCGCGGCCTTTGGAAACGTACATGGCGTGTACAAACCCGGAAACGTAGAGCTTACTCCGAAGATTCTCTTGAACTCACAGCAATTCCTCAAGGAAAAGCACGGTCTGTCGGGCAAGCCAATTCATTTTGTTTTTCACGGTGGATCCGGTTCGTCACGCGAGCAGATCAGGGAGGCGATTGGGTATGGGGTCGTAAAGATGAACCTGGATACCGATATGCAGTGGGCGTTTTGGGAGGGAGTTCACGAATTCTACGGCCAAAACAAAGACTATCTGCAGGGGCAATTGGGCAACCCGGAAGGGGAGGAAAAACCAAACAAGAAATTCTATGACCCCAGAGCGTGGCTTCGCAGTGCAGAGACGTCTTTCGTCGACCGCTTGGTCCGTTCCTTCGAGGATCTCAACTGCATGAACCGAAACGCTGGGTGAGGTGGTTCGGTTAACTTTTCGTACTCAGAAATCAGAAGCAAATGGACGAAGCACAAGGCAAGTCGGTTCTCGAGCAAATTAAGGAACACACCGTAATCGTAGCGGATACCGGGGATTTCGATTCGATCCGACAGTACGAACCACGGGACGCCACGACCAACCCGAGCCTTATTCTTAAGGCTGCGAAGCAGGCCGAATATTCCGAGTTGGTCGAGGACGTGGTGAACAAGGCGAAACAAGAGGGAGTTACGCAAGTCGATGAAGTGATGGATCGCCTGCTTGTTCGTTTTGGGGTTTCCATTTTGGAGATAGTTCCAGGTCGCGTTTCGACCGAAGTGGACGCAAGACTGTCTTTTGATTGCAAGGGGAGTCTGGCCAAGGCCCGGTCCCTTATAGAACGGTATGAGCAACTTGGTTTCTCTCGCGACCGTGTTCTCATCAAGCTTGCAACCACTTGGGAGGGAGTGGAAGTCTCGAGGGAGCTCGAGAAAGAGGGAATCCATTGCAATATGACCCTTTTGTTTTCGATCGTGCAGGCGATTGCCTGTGCGGAGGCAGGTTCGCAGTTGATTTCTCCTTTCGTCGGAAGGATTCTCGATTGGTACAAGCAGAATACGGGTGAGGATTTTGAGGGAGCGAATGATCCAGGAGTCAAGTCGGTCACCGAAATCTACAATTACTACAAAAAATTTGGCTACAAGACGGAGGTGATGGGGGCAAGTTTCCGGAACACGGGCGAAATAAAGGAACTGGTCGGATGCGATTTGCTTACCATCAGCCCCAATCTTCTCCAAGAAATGAAAGAGGATCATTCGTCTCTCGAGCTTAAGCTTTCCTCAGCCAAGTCCCATGAATCGGATCTTACCAAAATAGAGATCGACGAAAGTGCCTTCCGCTTTCGAATGAATGAGGATGAAATGGCTACGACCAAGCTCGCTGAGGGCATTCGCAAATTTTCTGCCGATGTCTGTTCCCTGGAGAATATGCTTGGTCAAATGCTTTCCTCCTAAAACGGATTGTTCCCTTTGCTTGCTCGAGTCTTCCTCTCTTTTGCGACGAATTAGCGCATTTGTGTTTTACTTTTTTTAATTTAAGTGTACATGTTTGATTATGGAAGATAATACAGATTCTGTTTTACCCAAAAGGGTGGTTCGCACGATTACTCTTACACAAGAAGACTTGAGCTTACTGGATGGCATAGAGCGTGTGATGTCAAAGACCGGGCAGAGAATCAAGACCGATTCCAAGCTCATCAGGGCAGCCATTCAGGTTGCTCATGCCACTCTTCACGAAGAACCTTGCGATGTCATGGAAGTTGCCGAGAGGGTCGTCAAGGAAGACGGGCGGACCTTGAGTCGATTGTTGGAAAAAGAAAAGAAAAGCCAATAATAACCTAGAGGCTATCAAGCGAGTCGAGCAGTTCCTCGCAGTTGTCGAATGCCGGGAAACTGGTCGTTCTAACGGTTAGAACCGGTTTTGTTTCGGCATTTTTGTTCATCTTCAGGAAAACCGGACGATGGGGCTTTGTTGCAAGGCGTTGCACGAGATCATCCAAATCTTGATTGCTGGTTTTTATGGTACAGAGACCGATTTCATTCTCTGCTATGGCGGTCAAGGCGTGGCCGATACCGTGGGGAGCCTTGGGTGCCAAGGTAGAATAAGTGTTTCTGATCTCGAGATATTTCTGTCTCCATGAAACTTCTCCCGTGACGAGGAAAAGCGTGGTGAAGACGCGCAGCATGGAAGAATTGCCGGCAGGAATTGCATTGTCATACCAAAACTTCTTTTTTCCGGGAGCGGGGCAATCCAAGTCCTTGGGGGCAAAAAAATAGCCGGCAGATTGTCCGTCCCGAAATTCATCCATTGCTTTCAAGGCAAACTTTTCGGCATCCCGAAGGTAGGTGCGCGAACTGCCCGGCTCGATCCATTCGCTGATTGAGGACAAGGCGAGTAACCCTTCGGCCCAAAAGGCATAATCGTCAAGGAAAGCGGGGTTGTCCGAAGATTGATCTTCGTAGTGCAGCGACAGAACCTTCCCTTCCTCGTCCAGTAAGTGATCTTTCATCCAATGAGCCAGTTTGCAGGCCATGCTCAGGTAGTCCTTGCTTGTCAAGGCAATGGACGCATCGACAAATGCCCTAAGCAAAAGAGCATTCCACGCGGTGACTCTCTTGCCATCTCTAGAGATTTCCCATTTTCTGGATTCTCGGGCTTGAAGGAGTTTCTCCCATCTTGCCTCTTCTTCCGGATCTTCTGCGTTTCCTCGCAATCGGGGCAAATATTCATTCGGTTCGATTTGGGAATGTTGATCTTGGTCGGAAAAGATACGATCCGTCTCGGTCTTCCCAATGATTTTGTCGAGTTCATTCCTTTCCCAAAGGTAATATCCTCCTTCCTTGCCATTTGAATCCGCGGAAAGAGAAGAGGAGAAACCGGTTGCCGGGCTTCCCATTTCACGAAGGAGCCACTGGACCGTTTTTTCTACGATTTTTCGATACAAGGGTGAACGGGACTTGCGATAGGCCCTGGAGTATGTGGACAGCAAAAGAGCATTGTCGCAAAGCATTTTCTCGAAATGCGGCACTTCCCACTCGTCGTCGATTGCGTAACGAAAGAAGCCACCTCCAACATGATCGAACAACCCTCCCCGGGCCATGGCATCAAGGGTTCGTTTGACGCAGAAATCAATCCTGTCTCCAAGCTCTGAATCGGAACGAACCTTTGCCGACTCTACCATGGCCAAGAGAAAGTCGATCTTCATCGGGGAAGGGAACTTGGGTGCCGGCGAAAACCCTCCGTTCGAATCGTCGTGACTTTTGCAAATCGATTGAGCCGCATCAATCAGAAGGGAATTGTCCCATTCTTTCGCAGGCGAAAGATCCGCATCATTCGAATGCTCAAGGTTACCCACGACGTTTTGAGCGTTTTCGATCAATTCTTCTTTGGCGCGACGGTAGTGATCCGATATGCGCATCAGCAGTTGCGGCCAGGGGACGATGCCTTGACCGGTATCTTGTTTCGGGAAATAGGTGCCACCCCAAAAGGGCCGACCATCGCTTAGGCAAAATACATGGAGTGGCCAACCGGCTGATTGGTTGAACATCCGAATGGCTTCGAGGTAGGTCAGGTCGACATCCGGTCTTTCCTCCCTGTCGACCTTTATGCATACGAAATGCCGATTCATGATCGACGCCACGAATTCGTCCTCAAAGGATTCCTCGGCCATCGCAAGGCACCAGTGACAAGAGGAATAGCCAATCGAAACGATAATCGGCTTGTCTTCCCGTTCCGCTCTTTCAAAAGCACTTTTGCCCCATGGCATCCAGTCGACCGGTTGGTCGGCATGTTGCCTTAGGTATAGGCTTGATTGTGAGCTGAGAAGATTAGGCATGAGGAAACTTACCCATTTTTCAGAGATTGCCGGGATTCCCAAGCATAATGAGAGAAAACTTATTTTCCCATTGTACCCACGGCTCCCTGTCATTACGCAAAAAGGATGCCGCAAATTCGAATTCTCACTGACAGGGTAGCCAATCAAATTGCTGCCGGCGAGGTCGTGGAACGACCCGTCGCCGTGGTCAAGGAATTAATCGAAAACAGCATAGATGCGGGAGCCTCGAGAATTGAGGTGGAATTTAGAAACGGCGGAAAGTCTTATTTGCGGGTGGAAGACGACGGTTGTGGAATGAATGCGGATCAAGCCCTCCTTTCCCTCGAGCGTCATGCCACGAGCAAGATAAGAAAGGCGAGCGACCTTCACGAGGTTCAAACCTTTGGCTTCAGGGGGGAGGCTCTTCCCTCCATTTCGAGTGTCAGTCGCTTCACGCTTCGAACGCGGGCCAAGTCGAATCCGGAAGGAAACGAAATTTTCATCAATGGCGGAAAAATGATTCATGTAAAGGAATGCGGAATGCCTTATGGAACGAGGATCGAGGTGTCGCATCTTTTCAACTCGGTCCCGGGTAGGAGGAAATTTCTCAAGACCGAAGTAACCGAAGCTGCCCACATCATTCATATCTCAAAGCTTTACGCCTTGGCTCATCCTGCCATTGCCTTTTCTCTCGTCGAAGGAGGGCGTACGCTTTTTCGTTCTCCCGCATGCGAAGGGTTTGCCGAGCGGGTTCGGGAAACATTGGGGAAGGGCTTGGCCGAGTGCTTGGCTCCCATTGAGTCATCTCAATCCGACCTTGCATTGGAGGGACTAATCGGAAAGCCCGGGCAAAGCCGTCCGACGAGAAAGGAAATGATATTTTTCGTGAACCGCCGTCCAGTCGAGAGCAAGACCGTTTCGTATGCCGTGCTCGAGGCTTACCACACCTATGCCCCGAAAGGTCGTTATCCTCCGGCGATTCTCTTTCTGTCTCTAGATCCCTCCCAAGTCGACGTAAATGTCCATCCCGCAAAGCGCGAAATTCGCTTTCGTGACGAGCGGAAAGTCCGTCAGTTTCTCATGGACAGTATCCTTGAGAGGAACAGGCAACTTGCCGGTAAAGTCGATGAGGTTGCAAGCGAACAAGAGATGGAAATGGATGCCTCTTCCGGGATGCTTGTCCCCAAAATTGATCCACAGGCCCTTAAACTTCATCAAGGCAAGTCAGGGTTGTCCATGGGCGAAGGAGTGGTTTTTTCCCGTGAACCGGAACTCCCCCTCGCAGATAGAGCCCTCGGTCAAAATTCGGAACTGAAGGACGAGGAAGTTGAAAATGGAGAGGGGGTGGAAGAGGCTGCTTCTTCCTCGTCGGTAGGATTGCGTCACAAGGTAGATGCCGATTGGAAGTTCCTCGACCGTCCGCATGGAGACATGGCGATTTTCTCGACCCCTCAGGGAGTGGTTGCCCTGCATTGCCGGGCTGCCTATGAGCGTATCCGTTTCGAGCAACTTGAGGATTCGTTGGAAGGGGAGGGGGAATCCCGTACGCAGACACTCCTCCTTCCCGAGTCGCTCGAACTTGATAGGGTTGACGCCGCCTTGCTCGAAAAAGGAAGGGAAGGGCTTGATCAAGTTGGTTTTTCGGTGGAAGAATTTGGCCGGAATTTCTATCGCATCGTGGGATGCCCCACTTGGATTGATCCCAGTGAAGCGGGGGGGTTCTTGCGTGATTTCCTGGAGGTAGCCCGTGAAAACGGAGGCGAGATGAACACCGAAACCTTTGCCAAGGAGGCATTGATCCGTCAAGCTACGAAAAGCCAAGGTTCCGGAGAGGATTTTTCCGATGATGAAATTATTCGGATGACCAATCGTTTGCTTATTTGCCGCAACCCTTATACCTGTCCACGCGGTCGACCGACTTATTTTGAAATCCCGAAGAGAGATTTTGAGACCAAGTTTCGCCGAAAAGTATGAAAAACTTTTGGAATTCGTAAGATTTTGCTTTCAAATGCACGCCGTTTTCTTGAAAACTCTAATATGAAATTTTCACGCCATCTTTTCGCTACCCTGCTCTTGCCGGGGATTCTTCTTCAATCCAACTGTACGGTTTCCGAAGTCGGAAGCAAAACGAAGGACGGAATTAGGAAGAGTGCCTCCTTCGTTTCATCCAATAGTAAAAAGGCCTATCAATCCGGCAAGGCTGCCCTTGGTTTTGCCAAAGCCCAAAAAACCAAATCCAAGCCCATGACCGTAGCAAAAAAAGCTTTTGGCGAAATGCCCGATGGATCAAAGGTGAGCGAATATGTTTTGACCAACGCCCATGGCATGCAGGTTTCCCTTTTGGACTATGGGGCAACCGTGAAGGACATCATGGCTCCCGATCGCAATGGAGCGTATGCCAATGTTTCCCTTAGTTTTGGAAACTTGGAGGATTATCGTGAGAAAAGCCCTTATTTCGGATGCACTGCCGGGCGATATGCAAATAGAATTGCCAAAGGGGCTTTCACTTTGGATGGCAAGGAATTCAAACTAGCTGCCAATAATGGCCCCAATCATCTTCACGGCGGAGAGCGGGGTTTTGACAAACACGTTTGGACGGCCCGCGTATCCGAGACGAAAACCGCCGTTACGTTTACCCGGAGAAGCCCGGATGGGGAAGAGGGGTATCCGGGTAACCTCAGTTGCAAGGTCACTTACACGCTTACCAATGATAATGAATTGAAGGTAGAGTACGAGGCGACCACGGACAAACCCACTGTCCTGAACCTTACCAATCACACCTATTTCAACTTGGCCGGCGAGGGTGATCCTACCATTTTGGATCATGAGCTTACCCTGTATGCCGATCAATACGTCGCTACGGACGAGACGAACATCCCGACTTCGGTTGATAAGGTCGACGGAACCCCTTTTGATTTCCGAAAGGCCACGGTCATTGGCAAACGCATTGAGGCCGACCATCCCCAGATTAAGTATGGCAAGGGTTATGATCACACTTGGGTCGTGACGCAAAAGGGCGCAGATCCTTTGGCTCATGCCGCTACCCTTCGTGACCCGGGTTCCGGTCGGGTGATGGAGATTTATACCGATCAGCCTGGCATCCAGTTTTACGCGGGCAATTACTTGGATGGAAGCTTCAAGGGACAAGGCGGAAAGGTTTACCCATTCAGATCCGGCATGTGCCTGGAGACTCAGGTTTTTCCAGACAGCCCCAATCATCAGAGGGAAGATGGATGGAAAAGTTGCGTTTTGAGACCAGGGGAAACCTACACCCACCTGACCGTCCACAAGTTCAAGGCCGAGTAAATCATTTTGTTGTCGGAAATTCTCGCCAATTTTCTCGTCTTTGATAAAGTTGGCATGATGGTTGCCTTACTCAAAGGGCAACCTTTCCTATTTATAGATGATTTCTCAGACGACTTCAAAAACCATTAGCTTAACGCAATCTCAAGAGACTTCGGCGGAATTAGTCGCGGAGATCAAGAAAGCCATTGAAAGCCAGCTTCGGCTTACCTTGGCGCGCCATTTTGACAATGCAACCCGGAGGGAAGTCTGGATGGCGACCTGTTTGGTGGTCCGTGAGAAAATAATCGACCGTTTTATCGAGACGCAGGCTGCCCACAACCGGGAGGAGACCAGACGAGTATACTACCTGAGTCTGGAATACCTTATGGGACGGTTGCTCAACGTTAATTTGCGTAACACGGGCTTGCATCAGGCTGTCGGGTCCGCTCTTTCCGAACTGGGTTTTGACTTGGAAGAATTATGCGAGGAAGAGCATGACATGGGCTTGGGCAATGGAGGCTTGGGCCGATTGGCTGCCTGTTTTCTCGATTCAATGGCGACAATGGATCTTCCCGCCATCGGCTATGGCATTCATTATCAATTCGGCTTGTTCCGGCAGGAGTTTGAAAACGGCAGGCAAGTGGAACGTCCGGACGATTGGCTGAAGTACGGAAATCCGTGGGAAATCGTCCGTCCTCAATATGCCCAAAAAGTATTCCTTTACGGCCGGGTCGAGCATTCGTGCGATGATTTGGGCGATTACAGACCACAGTGGGTCGAGACCAAGCAGGTCGAGGGAATTCCCTATGACTTGGCCATCGTAGGCTACGGCGCCCGAACCGTGAACTTTCTTCGATTGTGGGAAGCGAAAGCCTCCGAGCAACTTGATCTTCAAGTATTCAATCAGGGAGGTTATGTGGAGGCCGTCCGGGAGAAAGTGATGGGGGAAAGTATTTCGAAAGTTCTTTATCCCAATGACGAAACGGAAAGCGGAAAAGAACTCCGTCTGGTTCAGCAATATTTCTTCGTTGCTTGTTCACTTCAAGATATGATTTCTCGATTTCGACGGACCGAAGCCGATTGGGATTTGTTTCCCGAAAAAGTGGTTGTGCAACTTAATGACACGCACCCGGCTGTGGCCATTCTGGAACTCATGAGAATCTTTCTGGACGTTGAATGCATGGATTGGGAGAAGGCCTGGGACTTGGTAAGGAAGACCTTTGCCTACACCAACCACACTTTGCTTCCCGAAGCCTTGGAAACTTGGGGGGAAAGCTTGTTTGAAAAGGTTTTGCCCCGGCATCTGCAGATTGTCCGTGAAATCAACAGAAGGTTCGTGGTTGAGGAATTGGCTGTCCGTTGGCCCGAAAACGGGGAAAAGGCACACGCCATGTCCATTGTTGCGGATGGCCAGGTTCGAATGGCTTTTCTATCGGTTGTGGGCAGCCATTCGGTTAACGGAGTTGCGGCTTTGCATACGAAATTGCTCAAAAATCGATTGCTTAAGGATTTTGCTGATTTGTATCCCGAGAAATTCAATAACAAGACCAACGGAATTACCCCCAGACGCTGGTTGCTAGGTTGTAACCCGGAACTTTCCGAGTTGGTCACGTCGGTCGTGGGTGAGGAATGGATTACCGATTTGAGCTTGCTTCGCGGATTGGAGAATGTTGCCGACGATTCTTCTTTTCAGGAAAAATTCATGGACATCAAGCGGAGGAACAAGGTCGTCCTGGCTGAGATGATTGAGAATGAAATTGATTTGAAGATTGATCCCGATGCACTGTTCGATTCTCAGATCAAACGCTTGCACGAATACAAGCGTCAGCATCTCAATCTCCTTCATTTGCTTACCCTTTACCGTAGGCTTTTGCATGATCCCAACTTGGATGTTTCACCCCGCGTCTTCCTTTTCGGTGGGAAAGCCGCTCCAGGGTATCACTTGGCCAAGGTTATCATTCATGCGATTAATTTGGTGGGCGAACGTATCAACAAGGATCCAAGGGTAAAGGGGAAGATCAAGGTTGCCTATTGGCCGAACTACGGTGTTTCCTCAGCGGAAAGAATTATTCCCGCCACCGACCTGTCCGAGCAAATCTCGACCGCAGGGAAAGAGGCTTCGGGAACCGGAAACATGAAATTCGCATTGAACGGTGCCTTGACGATCGGAACCTTGGACGGCGCCAACGTGGAAATCCTCGAGGAAGTGGGTGATGAGAATATTTTCATTTTCGGTCAGACCGTCGAGGGTATCGAGAAGCTTAGGAACGAAGGGTATCAGCCACGGAAGTATTACGAATCGGATGAAGAACTCAAAGCGGTTTTGGATTGGCTTTCCTCGGATTTCTTCTCGCCCAAAGAAGGCAATGTCCTGGAGGATCTGCCCAAGAGTCTTTTGGATTGGGGTGATCCTTTCTTCGTTCTGGCGGATTATCGCACTTATGTCGATGCTCAGGAAAAGGTCAACTCGGCGTACTTGAATCAAGATCGCTGGGCATCAATGGCTATCCGGAACGTTGCGGGTTCGGGCAAGTTTTCATCTGACCGGACCATTGGTGAGTATGCCTCCGATATTTGGAAGTTGGATCCACTGAAGGTGCCGGACCAAGTTTTATGATATGTAGAAACGCAGGCATTATTTTTTCTTTCGTCTTCCCGGCTTTTCTCCTCGCGGTCGAACCAGCGAAAGAATTGCCTTTTCAGCCGGGTGAGACATTGAAGTATGATCTCAAATGGGGAGTTTTTCCCGTGGGATCGGCAACCATGAAAGTTCTCCCTATGGAGGGTGAGGGGGACACTGCTTTTCACCGGTTGAGCTTTTCCGTTCGGACCAATGAATTTGCGGATGCCTTTTACAAGGTGAGAACTAATATTACGAGCGTGGTTGACCGTTCCTTCAGTCGTTCGGTGCGATATGAAAAATCCCAAAGAGAAGGCAAGACAAAGCGTGAAATCAAAGTGCTCTTTGATCATGATGCCGGAAAAGCGAGCTATTTCGAATCGGAGCGATTGGAGTCGACCTTACCGATTCCCTCTCAGGTTCTGGACCCCTTGTCGATTGCCTATTTTTTCCGGTTGGGAAAATTGAAACCCGAAGCGGAAACCATTTTGCCAACCTGTGACGGCCGAAAGTTGAAAATGATCAAGGTGCGCACTGGAGAAGTCGAAAAAATTCGTGTTCCTGCAGGTACTTACAAGGCAATTGGAACGATTCCCGAAATGAAGAACCTGAGCGGTGTTTTCAAGAAAAGCCCGGATGGCATTCTTCGCATTTGGTATTCTGCCGACTCCCTGAAGATTCCCGTAAGGATTAGCAGCAAGGTCATAGTGGGAAGCTTCAACGCCCGCCTTGTTTCAGCCGAAGGACTGAAAGAGAATTAAAAAAGAAGGAGTCCCTATAACACAGGGTTTGCGTTTTTCATCAGCTCGACGAAGGAACGGAGAGCTGGGGTCAGCATGCGGTTCTTCTTGTGGATGATGGCGAGCGGCCGGACATGTGTCCCATGATCCAGTTTGCAGGTGGTCAGTTGATTGCGTTCGGTCTCATTGGTGACCGTGTTTCCGGGAAGGATGGCAATACCTGCATTGATTTCCAAGGCTCTCTTAACGGTTTCCACATTGTCGAATTCCATAACGATGGAAATTTCCACGCCCACATTGCTCAAGATTTCATCGGTAGCCTTTCGAGTGGGAATATCTTTCTCGAAGGAAATAAAATCCTTTCCGTTCAAATCCTTGATCGTGAGGTTCTTTTTCTTGGCGAGCGGGTGCTCAGGGTTCATCGCTACGACGAGTTCGTCCTGGGCAAAGTTGATAGTGGTCAATTCCTTATGGTTAATGGGGAATGCGACCAATCCGATGTCGGCGGTCCCGTGTAACACGTCTTCGTAGACAAGATTGGCCCTGCGGTATTCGACCCGTGCATTCACGGAAGGAAATTCCTTGATGAAAGATTTCAAGTAGGGGGGGAGCTCATGGAGGCCAATGCTGTTTACGGTTGAAATTTGGATTGTACCACTGACGATATTCCTCATCTCCTGTATTTCGCAGTTAAGTTTTTCGTAGAGAGAAAGGATTTCCTTGAAAGTCGAATACAGAGCAGTTCCTTGCGGAGTAAGGCGAAATTTCTTTTGATTGCGATCGATGATCAGCATGTCATAGTGATTCTCCATAGCCTTGAGCTGCTGACTGACGGCCGATTGGGTGACCTCGTTCAGTCGGGCTGCCTTCGAGAAGCTTTTGGTCTCGACTAGGTCGCAAAAGGTTTTGAAATTTTGAATATGCATCCCGAATCACTATAAAGAGAGCTAATCGATTGCAAATTTATTATTTGCGCAGCTAATGATATGTTATGCTAAACGAAGAACAATTTAGGTCGAACCTTGCTGAGGTAGTAAGTCAAATCGAACGATTTTGCCTCAATTTCAATCGTTCGCCCGATGAAATTACCTTGCTTCCGGTGACTAAAAAATGGCCGAGCGAAGCGGTTCGGTTTTGCCAACGTGCCGGGATCTCGAGAGTTGGGGAAAATCGCGTTCAGGACGCTCTCGCAAAGCAGCAAGAAACTTCAGGGATACTATGGGAGCTCATTGGTCACCTGCAAAGCAACAAGGTAAACCAGGTGATCGGTCGGTTTGAACGAATTCAAACGGTTGATTCCCTTAAGTTGCTTGGCAAATTGCAGGCGGGGGCTGAGCAAAGGGGGGTAAAGTGCAAGATTCTCCTGCAGGTAAATACAGGGGAGGATCCTGCCAAGTTCGGACTTTTGTCCGAGCAAGTCGAAGCCGTGCTCGAGCACGCACTTGCTTCCTCCAATCTTTTGGTGGAAGGTTTGATGACCATAGCGCCTTATGCCCCCGGAGAGCCCTCGGTTGCCCTGCGGGCTTTTGGCCGTCTGCGCGAACTCAGGGATCGCCTGAATGAAGATTTCAAGGTCGACATGAAGGAGTTGTCAATGGGGATGTCGGGAGATCTTCGCGAAGCAATCGAGTCGGGCAGCACGATGGTTCGGGTCGGGTCTGCTCTGTTTGGGGAAAGAGTTCAATGAGATTTCACAGATGAGGGCTTGCCCCGCATGGGAGAAGGCGCGACTATGATTTCAATGGAAATTCACGACAATGATCAGTTCGCAAGAAGGTGGAAGCCCTTTCGCTCACTGCTTGACGATGAGTCTCCGCTTGTTCGCAAAGCTTTGCTTGATCAGCTCAAGGCCAATGCCGAGGAGGGCGTTGTTTTTCTTCGGGAAATGAGTGATGACGAGGATCCTCTTTTGGCCAGACATGCTCAAGATTTGATCAAATCACTTGGCTGGCTGGATGGAGTGAGTGGTTTTATGGACTTTATCCGCTCCCAAAGATACGAATTGGAAACAGGCTGGTTTCTTCTTGATCGAACCGTTTACCCAAGTTTCGAATTGTCCTCTGCGACGCTCTTTTTGGACAAGCTTTCCGATCGTTGCCGAGAATTGCTCACTCCGCCGATGCTTCCTCTGGAAATCTGCTCGGTTATGAATCGGGTCCTTTTTCACGAATACGGTTTCCGGGGTGCCGGCAAGGATTTTGAAAACCCCCAGAACAGTTTTCTCCATCGTGTGCTGGAGCGCAGAAAGGGGCTCCCTATAACCTTGTCGGTTATTTATATCCTGATCGCCCGCAGGCTTGGCTTCGACTTGGAACCCATAGGCTTGCCGGGGCGCTTCATGGTCGGTTGTTTTAGTGAGGAGAGGCCTTTCTATGTTGATCCATGGTCGGGGGGGAAAATATACGAAGTCGATCAAATCGAGGAATTTTTGGGAGATTATTCGATCGAGGACTCGGGATCCGCCTTGTTGCCGATTACGGTGGCCGACACCTTGGTTCGAGGTTGCCGGAATTTGATTCACCATTACCTTAAGGCCGAGGACCCGGAGAAGTCCGGTCTCTTTACTACCTTTGTTCTCGAATTCGAACGAATTCAACGGATAGCCGCCAGTGCCTGAAGCCCCTCTCGTACTCAATGAATTGGGTCCTTTCTTCTATGATGAGGAAGACGTGGGCTTGGCTGTTCTGGGTGATCCCATCGCTCACTCCATAAGTCCGCAACTGCACAACGCCGCCCTGAGGGAATTAAGTGCCAAGGACGAGTCGTTCAAAAGTTGGCGGTACGACAAGATTGAGGTTTCCGCCAGTCAACTTGCCGAGACCCTCCCAAGGCTTGCCGAACTGGGGTATCGCGGAATTAACCTGACGATTCCACACAAAGTCGAGGTCTTGCCTCTTTTGACGTCCGTGGATGAGGAAGCTCTGGCAATGGGTGCAGTCAATACCCTCGTTTGGGATGACAGCGGTTGGACGGGACGCAATACGGATGGATATGGTCTGGAGCAAGGAGTTCATGAAGACCTTGGAGTAAGATTGGAAGATTCATCCATTCTGATTCTCGGAGCTGGGGGTGCAGCTCGTGCCGCCACTGCTCAATGCCTTCTTCGCGGATGCGAAACCGTTTGGTTGGGGAATCGTTCCCTTGGCCGTCTGGCTGGGGTGACCGAAGCCTTGGGCACTGTTTTCGAGAGCCACCGCATCCGAACTTTCGCCTTGTCCGAACTACCTCCTGAAATCGAGGACCTCGAGGATCTGCTTGTGATCAACGCAACTTCCCTTGGTCTTCGGGAAAAAGATCCTTCCCCTCTATCATTGGACGGATTACCTTCCGACACCAAAGTGTATGACATGATTTACAACCCTCCCGAAACCGCTTTGCTTGCCGATGCGAGAAAGGCAGGAATGACCTGTGGCAACGGATTGTCGATGCTTGTTCACCAAGCAGCCCGAGCTCTCGAAATTTGGACTGGGGAACATGTCTCCTCTCAAGTCATGCTTCGGGAAGCGAAATTGGCCATGGAGGTTGCTCCATGACTTTGGCCGAATTTCTTTCGAGTGAACCGGGAATGCTTCTGAGCGGGCTTGCGCTCGGGGCTGTGGCGGGTAGCTTTCTAAACGTTTGTGCCCACCGGATTCCCCTCGGCCAATCGATTGTGACTCCCCGTTCGCGATGTCCCCAATGCAAATCTCCCATTCCTTGGTTTAGAAACCTGCCTGTATTCAGTTGGTTGGTTCAGGGGGGGAAGGCCGGTTGCTGTACTTTCAGGATTCCGTTGCGATATTGGCTTGTGGAGGTGTTTGTAGCGATGGTATTCGGTTTTCTCTTTCATAGGTATTCCCAAATGCCGAACTTGGGACCTTTTGTCGCCGGATGCATCTTTGCTTGGCTTATGACTGCGGTAGTGGTGGTTGACATGGAGCATATGATCATTCCGGATAGATTCAGCATGGGGGGAGCCGTAGGAGGAGTACTTTTGTCCATGGCATTTCCCTCCATTCACCTAATTCATCACTCGACCGAGTTCCTGGATCGCTTGGGTGGAGGCATGAATTCCCTAATTGGGTTACTCGTCGGTTCCGCTTCTTTGTACTGGATCGGTATTCTTGCGGAAAAGGGTCTGAAAAAAGAAGCTTTGGGCGAAGGAGATGTAAAATTAATGGGCTGTATCGGTGCCTTCTGTGGTTGGAAGGGAGCTATATTCGCCATTTTCGGAGGAGCTACGCTGGGGGCTTTTATCCTGCTTCCGCTGCTGGTTGTCGGGAGGCTGAGAGCCAATGAGAAAGATGACGCTGAAGGCTTGGCATGGGGGCAGGAAGTCCCTTTTGGCCCCTATCTCGCTTTGGCGGGCTTGCTGTATCTGACTTGCATCCGGTCATGGGTGGACGGTTGGTTTGATTCCCTCATCGTGGTCTTTCAGAGATCTTCGTTAGGTTAATTCCTTTTTTACGTTGAAAACCTCCTAGCTTGAAGGCATTTTTTTCAAGCTTGCTTACGTAATCCTAAAATTTTCTCCATGAAAAAACTCCTTGTTGCCAATCGTAGTGAAATTGCTGTCCGTATTTTTCGCTCTGCGACCGAACTTAACCTGCGTACGGTTGCCATTTATGCAGAGGAAGACAGGTTTGGCGTCCATCGATTCAAAGCGGACGAAGCCTATTTGGTGGGCAAGGGGAAAGGACCGGTTGCGGCCTACCTTGACATTGATTCGATTATCTCTCTGGCCAAGGACAAGGGCGTTGATCTCATTCATCCGGGTTACGGTTTCCTTTCGGAGAACGCCGAATTTGCAAGGGCTTGTGAAAATGTGGGTATCACCTTCGTTGGTCCTCGACCGGAATTGCTTGAAAGCATGGGAGACAAGGTGGCTGCGAAAAAAGCCGCGGACAAGGCGGGGGTTCCCACTTTGCCTGCTACGCCCAAAGCCGTTTCCAAGCCCCGCGAGGCAATTGAATGGGGACGGAAGATAGGCTTCCCCCTGATTATCAAGGCTGCCTTTGGCGGAGGGGGCAGGGGGATGCGGGTCGTAACGAAGGAAAAAGACCTGGAAGCCATGCTGGAGGAAGCTCAAGGCGAAGCCGAGCGCGCGTTCGGCAACTCGGCGGTCTTTCTTGAACGCTATGTCGCTAGAGCAAAGCACCTGGAAGTTCAGGTACTTGGTGACAGGAAGGGTAACGTCGTGCATTTGCACGAACGGGACTGCTCGGTTCAAAGGCGCTACCAGAAAGTGGTCGAGGTCGCGCCCTCAATCGGCATTCCGATGGAAGTCGTTTCCGACTTGTGTGAGGCTGGGGTCGAGCTGGCCCGCAAGATAGGCTACGATAATGCGGGCACGGTCGAATTTTTGTTGGACCAAGATACCAACGAATGGTTCTTCATCGAAATGAATCCCCGGATTCAGGTCGAGCACACCGTGACCGAACAGATTACCGGGATAGACATTGTCCGGTCGCAGATTTTGGTGGCCATGAACCAAGGGTTGCATTCGGCCAAAATCGGGATTCCCCAACAGGCTGAAATTCCGAGAAACGGTTGTGCCGTGCAATGTCGTGTCACGACGGAGGACCCCGAAAAGGATTTCACTCCCGACTATGGCAAAATTCTCAGCTATCGTTCCGCAGCCGGTTTTGGGGTTCGTTTGGACGGGGCGATGGGAGATACCGGGTCCATTATTACTCCCTTTTACGATTCCCTTCTGGTCAAGCTGACTACTTCCGGCCCCAATCTTCCTCAAGCATTGGACCGGATGCACAGGGCGCTCCGGGAAATGAGAATCAGGGGGGTGAAGACCAACATCCCCTTCCTTGAAAACGTAATCAATCACAAGGATTTCGTTGCCGGGAAGGCGACCACCAAGATGATCGACGTCACGCCCGAATTGTTCAGGTTCAAGGCTCGCCGCGACAGGGCTTCCAAGCTCTTGAGCTACTTGGCGGAAATCATCGTGAACGGCAATCCTCAGGTCAAGGGCCGTATCCGTATGGAAAATCCGTTGCCGTTGATCGAACCTTCGTTTGATTCAAGACAGGATCCGCCCAAGGGGTCCCGCGATTTGTTGCTTTCTCTGGGTGCCGAAAAGTTTTCCAAGTGGCTTCGGGATCAAAAGCCCCTGATGGTAACGGACACGACCTTAAGGGATGCCCACCAGTCTCTTTTCGCCGCTCGTATGAGATCTTATGACATGCTTGCCGTTGCGGACTTCATTACCCGCAAAACGTCCGGTTTGTTCAGTCTCGAGATGTGGGGCGGGGCAACTTTCGATACCTGCATGCGTTTTTTGGGGGAATCCCCTTACGACCGTCTACGGTTGCTGAGAGAAAAGATTCCAAACGTACTTTTTCAAATGCTCTTGAGAGGTTCGAATGCGGTTGGTTATGCGAATTACCCGGATAACGTCGTTCGGGAATTCGTCGTACATGCATCGGAAGCCGGCATGGATGTTTTCCGCATATTCGATTCTCTCAACTACCTTCCTAACCTGAAGGTTGCCATGGAGGCAGTAAGCGAGCGGACTTCCTCCCTTTGTGAAGCCGCCGTCTGCTTCACGGGTGACTTTACCGATTCGACTGAAGAAAAGTACGTATTGAAGTACTATGTCGACTTAGCCAAGGAATTGGAAAAAATGGGTGCCCACATCCTTGCCATCAAGGACATGGCAGGGCTTTGTCACCCCACGGCTGCCTATCGTCTGGTCAAGACTTTGAAGAACGAAGTGTCCCTGCCCATTCACTTTCATACCCATGATTCCAGTGGAATTGCCTCGGCTTCCGTCCTCAAGGCTTCCGAGGCCGGAGTCGACGTGGTTGACTTGGCCGTTTCATCCCTTTCGGGCTGTACCAGTCAGCCCAACTTGAACTCGGTAGTCCATGCTCTCCGGAATGCCCCCCGTTCGACCGGCTTGGACGTCAAGGCTCTCAACGAGCTTTCGATCTACTGGGAAGCAGTCAGGCAGTATTATTCGCCCTTTGACAGTTCTCCGCCCTTTGGCAGCGCCGAAGTCTTTGATCACCAAATGCCCGGCGGGCAATATACGAATTTGCGTGAACAAGCCGGTGCCCTTGGCTTGGGCAAAAGATGGCCGGACGTTGTCAAAACGTACCGTGAGGTAAACAAGATGCTCGGTGACATCGTCAAGGTGACCCCGAGCAGCAAGAGCGTGGGGGATCTCGCGATCTTTCTCATTACCAAGGGAGTCAAACCCGAGGATCTTGTGAACTTGCCTGCCGAGACCGGTTTTCCAGAGTCCGTAATCGATCTTCTTTCCGGAAATCTCGGACAACCCAAAGGCGGTTGGCCAAAGGCCGTTCAGAAAGTCATCCTTGGAGGAAGAAAAGCGATGCGGGGCAGACCGGGGGCTTCGGCCGAAAAAATCGATTTGAAGAAGAGCGCGGGTGCTCTCCGTCGCAAACTTGGCCGAAAAATAACCGATGATGATCTGTTTTCATCTTTGATGTACCCAAAGGTTTTCGAAGATTTTCAAGATTTTCGGGCTAAGTACGGCGACGTTTCCGTCTTGCCTACCACCGCTTATTTCCACGGATTGGAGCCAGGTGAAGAGATATCCATCGATATCGAGGAGGGAAAGACCTTGTTTGTCAAGTTGTTGCATGTCGGTGATCCCGACGAGAAGGGTATTTGCTCCCTCACTTTCGAAGTAAACGGAAAAGCCCGTACGACCATGGTACAGGACAGGTCGGTCAAGGGAGATGCCAAGGTGCGGGAAAAAGCCGATCCGTCTAACCCGATGCACGTGGGAGCTCCCATTCCTGCCATGATCAGCAGCATTGCCACCAGTGTGGGGAAGTCTATTTCAAAGGGTGATAAAATCGCCGTGCTGGAAGCCATGAAGATGCAAACGACCCTGTACGCATCCGCAGACGGAACCGTTGACGATATTTTGGTTCAAGTCGGAGATTCAGTCGAGTCGAAGGACTTGATTGCCCGTTTGCGCTGATTCTCGTTAAAGATTTTCCATTTTCATCCGACTATGCAGGCGTGATGAGTATGCTTGCCGTATTTTGCCCCAAAAATTGTTTCTGCTTGTTTCTGCTTTTGTCGTCGATATTCGGGACTTTTGCAGAGGCAAAGAGATTGCGTGTGCCCGAGCCTGGTCTCGAAAAGGCATTGGCGGAAACCCTTGGGGTGCCCAGGGATGAACTAACCGAGGAATTGGTAGCCAAAAACCTTCGGTTTCTGGATGCCGGCAACCGTCAACTCAGAGATTTGACCGGATTGGAAGTTGCTGAAAACTTGGAAGTCCTCGACCTGCGACAAAACCTGATCGAAGATATCTCTCCCTTGGCCGATTTGCCTAATTTGGTCAGGTTGGATCTCTCGGGTAACCGAATACAAAATCTTTCCGTTCTCGAATCCCTTTCGCTTGACCGGATGAAAATGGAAATTTCCCAAATCCAAGTTGCCCTTCAGTCCCGGACTTTGACCAAGGAAGGGAAGGCCAATTTGATCGTGAAGCTTACCGGAGTCGTCAACAGAATCAATCGGGGAACCTGGTCCTTGCAAATACTTTCGGTTGCAAACAACAAATTGCTCGGGCTTTCGGGGGTTGGTCATCTGACTTCCCTCCGTCACCTGGACGTTTCCCGGAATTCCCTGATTGATTTGGAGGGTGTCGGGCAATTGAGGAATCTGGTCACCATGTCCGCTCAAGGTAACCAGCTTGGAAGGGTCGAATCCTACGTGGATGTCGACAAGGACAAGGAATATACTCCGGGCATAGATCAGTTGAAGGACGAGAGCGGCAATGGCAAAAGGGATACCGATCCGTTGATCGAACTCCGGTCTCTGCCCAACTTGATCAACCTGTATCTGTACGACAACCTTCTCACTACCACCCACTCCCTTTCCGGTCTGCCCAGTCTCAAGTTTTTGCTTTTGTCGGGTAACAAGTTGGATGAAATCGATAACCTGAGCGAATTCAAGGGTTTGATCCGGTTAGCCCTCTCGGATAACCGAATCACCACTTTGGACGGACTGGAAGGCTTGCCGAAGATCGAGCATCTTTATCTTGAGGAAAACATGATTTGTGACCTCCGTCCTTTGAGTGCCTTGTCAAGTCTACTGGAATTAAGGCTTCAACGTAATCAAGTTTACCGGCTTCATTCGTTAAAGGATTTGAAAAAACTCCGGGTGCTTGCTTTGTCGAATAATTTTATCCACGAGCTTACCCCCGTTCTGGATTTGCCCAAGTTAAGGAGGTTGTCTCTCTCCTCGAACTGCATTGCCCTTGATGATGCGGCTTTGGAAGAAAAGCTAAAGAAGATGCGCGGATCCGGGGTCTTGATTTCAGAGGGATCGCAACGCAAGAGAATTGTCGAGGCCGAGCAATTGCTTGAATCCTTGGTTGGTCGGCCTTCTTCCAATGGAATGCTTGCAGGGTATCTCAGGGAAAGGAACAAATACGACAGGCTTATCGATGTTGCCGAAGACACTCAAAATCCACTCAATAAGGCATTCTTCAAGACCTCACTTGAACTTCTTAGGCGAGGGCAACTTGATAATCTTATTCGGGACGGGAAATTGGACGAGCTTACTTTGCTTGGATCTGGGAATTAGGGCGTAACTGATATTTGGCGGAGGCTTATCTGTTGATATAGAGCAAAGCCGCCAAGATCACGGTGGCGACGAAGCATATCAGATAAAGCAGGCGCATGAAAAATTTCTGTATTCCGTGGGAACGAACGACGCCGTCAATAAATCGATAATACTCTCTCTTCCACTTTCGGGAGAGCTTTTTTTTCTTTAAAAGCACATACCTATAATGTTTTAGGGATTTGGCTTTTGCAAGCATTCCGTTTGCCTTCCTTCTTTACAGAATGGAACTGTTCGACTAAACAGAAAACGCCATATGCCGACTAAACAAAGGACCATTCGCAACGAGCGTTCGATCAAGGGCAAGTCATTGCATACCGGAGAGGAAGTGACTCTTACCATAAAGCCTGCGAAAGCGAATGAGGGGTATCTTTTTCGCCGCATCGATCTTTATGGGAAACCCGAAATCAAACCTTTGGCCTCAAATGTCTCGGAATTGATAAGGAGCACGACCATAACCAATGGAAACGCCAAGATTCACACCATCGAGCATGTCCTCAGTGCCCTTAGCGGATGCGGGATAGACAACGCAGTCATTGACTTGGATGCGAGCGAGCCACCCATTTTGGATGGGTCGGCCCGCCCCTTTGCCAACTTGGCATTGGAAGCCGAGCCTGTCGATCAAGAGGAAGAACGTGATTATTTCACCTTGCGTGAACCCGTGTCCGTGACTTCCGGCAATCGGTCGATGATTGCTCTGCCTTACGACGGTTTTCGGATCACTTGCACCTCTGCGGACGACCGAGGCAGCCATGTTCAGCATCTTTCCATCGAAATTGATCCTGAAACCTACTTGGCTCAAATTGCTCCGGCCCGCACCTTTACCGTTTACGAAGATATCGAAGAGTTACTCAAATTGGGGAAGATCCGGGGAGGGAGCCTGGATAGTGCAATCGTGATCAAGGGAGACAAGATCCTGTCCAAGGAACCTCTTCGTTTCGATGATGAATTCGTACGCCACAAGATACTCGATATCGTTGGAGACTTGTCTCTGCTGGGAAAATCCATGAAAGCCCATATCATTGCAGTCAGACCAGGGCATGCCTTGAACGCCGAGCTTGCGAACAAGCTTTTCGAAAAAATGAAAGGGACCGGGGCGAAACCAGACAAACCCAAAAGCGACGACCCGAAATCCTTTGTTTTGCCAGACGAAACGGAGTTGGACGTGCGGAGGATTCTGGATGTGCTTCCTCACCGTTTTCCGTTCGTGATGATAGACCGGGTCATTGCCATTGAGAAAAACGAGGTGTTGGTTGGGATCAAGAATGTTACCATCAACGAACCGTTCTTCGCCGGACATTTTCCCGGTCATCCGGTCATGCCCGGGGTTCTGCAACTCGAAGCGATGGCTCAAGCGGCCGGAATTTTGCTGCTCCGGAGGGGCTCGGCGGAGGGGAAAGTCGCATTTTTCATGAGTGCGGACAAGGTGAAATTCAGGAAGCCGGTGGTTCCGGGTGATCAACTCAAGATCACTGCCAAGCTTGAAAAGGTGCGGGGGAATAAACTGGCTACCGCCAGCGTAGAGTGCTCCGTAAACGGCAAGCCGGTTTCTTCAGCCAGTTTGATGTTTGCCATTGCGGATGCGGGGGAGAATTCCTGATATGGGAACTGATATTCATCCTCAAGCGATCGTTGATCCGGATGCGGAGTTGGGGGAAGGCGTCTTGGTCGAGGCGTTTTCCATAGTCGGGCCGAAGGCCAAAATAGGCGATGATTGTCGGATCCGTCACCATGCTTCCGTCGAGGGTAGGGTGGTCCTGGGCAAAAACAACACGGTTTATCCTTATGCGATGATTGGCGGTCTTACCCACGATCTAAAATACCAAGGCGGAGAGCCAGGCCTTTCAATTGGGGACGATAACGTTTTCCGGGAATATGTGACTGCTCACGTTGCCACGAATGCGGATGACGAGACTGTGATTGGCTCCGGAAACGTATTTCTTGCATACAGTCACGTCGCCCATGATTGCATCGTGGGGAATAACTTGGTGATGAGCAGTCATTCTGCTTTGGGCGGACATGTCCAGGTTGATGATTGCGTTAACATAGGGTGGGGTGCAGGCGTTCATCAATTTTGTCGGCTTGGAAGACATTGTATGGTCTCGGCTTGTTCGAAACTGGTTCAGGATGTCGCTCCTTTTATGCTTGCGGACGGAGCCCCTGCTGAAGTCCGTTCCATTAACAAGGTCGGCATGGAGAGAGCCGGTTTTTCAATCGAGGATGTCGAGACCGCCCGAGGGGTATTCAAAGTCCTTTACAAGAGTGACTTGAACCGCAGTCAGGCCATAGATTTCCTTCAGAATGAGTTTTCCAAAGGGAACAAGGCGGTTTCCGAGGAAATCATTGGATTCGCCCAGTCGAGCGAACGTGGTTTGGCCTGAGAGGCCTGAGTTCAATCCCCGTCCGTTTTCTCGGCGATGTCCGCAAGGTAGTCCCAAGAGAATATACCGGTTGAGTGCCCGTCGCTGAATTGGATCCGGATGGCATAGTTTCCCACATAACTGAATCCATTGATTTCAACCTCCGAGTAATCCCCGTTCGGGTTGCCTCCTGAAATTACCCCGAAAAGATCGGCTTCCCCCGTTTGTTCGGCACTGGGCGAGTGTTGGCGCAAGAAGGAAGGCTCAAGATAATGCTCGCTGCCATCGGGCCACAAGAGGGCGAGGGTATTTCCCACCAACTCTATCTTGGCCGGTGATAATTGCATTCAGAAAGATGAACTATACGAACGAATCCAAGCTGTTCCCACCGGAAGGGGGATTGGACGAGTCGGAACCACTTTGGTAATAAGGATCCAACACCTCGTTCGAATTGGATCGGCTGAAATCTTCCGCCGCTTCCGCCGCCCGGTCAAAATCTTCGGTTTTCCGCTGGATCATTTCGTCCTGCAAATCTTTGTCCTGCAGTTCGCGATCCAGACTTCTTTCTTCCCAATACCGATCGTTGTGAAATTGGCTTGGTTGTGGTTCGGGGGGCAGTTGTGATGGTTCGACCACTTCCCAATCGGGTTCGCGGGTGGAATCAATCCCTGCATCATCCACATTGTCAACGCTTTCCATCGGTTCTCCGGGGACCGGGCATTGGGTTTGATCGGCAAGCGTTTTGTAGTTGGCAAGGGCTCCGGCTAGTTCGATCGGTTCGGGGGACTTGGTGACTCTCAGCGAACTGTCCACGCCAACCTCGGGAACTTCAAGGTCGGATTTATCCTCTTTTGCTAGCTGCATTTCCCGATGAACATTATCGGCGGACTTGGGAATGCCGTCGTAAGATGGTGAATCCATAATCCGAACAATGATGGGGGTTCACGGCTTTTGCAAATAATAAAAACGACAAGCTCGGAATGCCCGATTGGATGCGAGGCAAAGTTTTGCGTTGATCGAACGAGTTTTAAATGACAGGATGAACCGATCATGCCAAGAGAAACTATTATACTTGAATGTACCGAAGCCCGGAAGGAAGGAAAGCCTCCTTCTCGCTATATGAGCTCACGCAACAAGAAACTTCAGACCGAGTCGGTAGAGAAAAAGAAGTACAACCGGTTTTTGCGCAGGCATACCTTACACCGCGAGATCAAGAACTGATTATTCTTCACAGTCCCAATATTTCTGCAAGGGACTTCGCTATCTCCTGAATTGCTTGGCTGGCTGAGTTTTCGGGATTCGTAACGACTATGGGAGTGCCATGGTCGCCTCCCATTCTGACTTCTTGGTGCAATGGGATTTCTCCCAGAAACCCCGTTTTCAGGGCAAGAGCGGTCTCTGCTCCTCCTCCTTGTCCGAAAAGGTAGGATTTCTTTTGTGAATCCTCATTCTCCAAATAGCTCATATTTTCGACAACCCCAAGAATCGGAACATTGACTTTTTCAAACATTCTGGCTCCTCGGCGCGCCACATCCACGGCCGCCTTTTGTGGAGTTGTGACGAGAACGATACCATCCAAAGGCAGGATTTGGGCAAGGGAAAGTTGGGCATCCCCCGTGCCCGGGGGAAGATCGATCAGCAGAATATCGAGTTCTCCCCAGTCGACATTGTCCGAAAATTGCTGGATTGTTTTCATGACCATTGGTCCCCGCCAAACGACAGGCGTATCATCGTCTACCAAAAAACCCATCGACATGACCTTGATACCATAGCTCTCGATTGGAGAGATCAGGTTTTCCGAGATGCTTTGAGGTTGGCCGGTAGCCCCGATCAAAAGAGGAACCGAAGGTCCGTAGACGTCGCAGTCCATCAGACCTACTTTCCCGTCTTTTCCTGGGGAGGAAAGAAGCTGTTCCAAGGCGCATGACAAATTGACCGCAAGAGTCGATTTTCCCACACCACCTTTTCCGCTGGCGATTGCCACGATCTTCTTGACCTTGCCCATGGAGGATGACCGTTCACTTTCGGCACCGCTTGACTGCTGTTGTCCTTTTGGGCCTTTGACCACTATCTGGACCTCGGTATCACGGATGGATTCATCTTCGAGCAAGGTTTTTTCGATCTCTTTTTTGAGCGTTTGGGGAAGAGTTGGTTCGTTCGAGTTGAGTTCGAGCTTAACGAAGGCTTTTCCGCTTTCGTCGAGCTTGGTCTGCTGGATCAATCCAAAGGAAACGATATCCCGGCTGAATCCGGGGTATTTGACTTTGGCGAGCAAGGTAAGAAGATCTTTGGACATGGCAAAAGGTTTGAGAATGCCCGAAGAGACTTGTTGGGCAAATGAAAAGTTTGAGAAAAGATTGAGCGATTTGGCGAGATCGTTCGTCAAAAAGAGTGAATGCGAGCTTTTGCGCTTGCTGACTTTGGCGGGTTTTCAAATGTTATTCAAATGAATGTGGAATCGAATGGATGGAAATGGAGCGGTCTTCGATCGGCTCATGTAGTTTTTTTAGCGTCGCTTGCAGCGTTTGCCTTTACGCTCGGCAGTCCGTTGTCTGGCCAAGGTGGGAAAACAATCCTCTTGGGTACGATTGAGGCCGAGTTGAAAAAGAAGCAAGTGCCTTTGGATTTGGGCAAGACCCCCAAATCCTTGGCTCTTCTGATTGCCAAGGCAGTTTCGGTACACGGAGGTTTGCGGTTGGCTCACCCCAATCAAAGTCGCTATAGCGTGTATTTCTCTCCTCTTGGAGGCAACCAAGTGAAAGTTGAAATTTCGAAAGGTGCGTCGGATACCCCCAAGAAGCTTTACAAAAGTTTTGTGGTGCAAGGGAATTCCATCGATGAGGTCGTTCTTAAGGGTTGTGATGGAATGGTCCAAGCAATTCTTGGAATGCCCGGCTTCTTTTCCGGCAAGATCTGCTACCTGTCCAAGCTTTCGGGAAACAAGGAGATTTTCGTTTCCAATTCTTTGATGACTTCGGCTCAGCCACATACTTCATTTAAGAAAATTACTTTTAATCCAAGTTGGGATAATGCAGGAAAGGGCATTTTCTTTACCAGTAACAGAAAGGTCTTTAACAATATCGAGCATTTGGATATTGCCTCTCGAAGAATTTCCATCATCGCGAACTACCGAGGAAGTAACTTGAGGGCTGTCCAAAATCCCCGGAATTCGGAAGTGGCCATGATCCTTTCAACCTCCGGTAATCCTGAAGTCTGGCTTGCCGCTACCCCCAAATCGAAGCCAAAGAGAATCACCAGGAACAAGAGCAATGAATCCGGGCCATGTTGGTCTTCAGATGGCCGCCGGTTAATCGTCACCTCCGACAGCCGTGGCAAGCCCCAGCTTTACGAAGTGTCTCTTTCCTCCGGCCGCCTTACCAGAATCCCCACGAACATCAGCTCGCACTGCACTGAAGCAAGCTGGAATCCATCCGATCCGACGAAGATTGCCTTTACTGCTGCAGTGGGTGGGGGCTTCCAGATATACGAATATAGTTTTTCCTCCAGAACCAGTCGGGCATTGACCGGGGGAAGGAACCACGGCATGCAGCCTTGTTGGGCCAATGACGGACGGCATTTGTTCTTTACCGAAAGATCCTCGGCCGGAGGTACCCGTTTGATGGTTTTGGATACCGAATTGCAAGGCTCAAAACCAGTTGCCTTGCACGGGGCAAGTTTTGGGAGCTGCTCCCAGGTAAGTTTTCATTATCCACGTTAATACGAATTCATTATCTACGATTACTTCAACAGTCGATATGCCGCTACAATTGAAATTGACCCTCGAACTACAGATGTAGTATTTCGGAGCGTGAAAAATGTACGTTTGGTCAAAATTTCCTCGCTCATCCCTATCTTAGTCGGCTAGATGAAGGCTTTATGTCCTGTCTTAAAAAGTTCTGTGTTCTATTCTGTGTTTTCTTGTCAGTCACCCTTCTTGGGAAGCGTGTTGAAATAGAACTGCAATCAGGGGCTTCGGTTTCTGGAGAAGTCTTGAAGGAAAGCGCGGATCATTGGGTTCTCGACTTGGGTTTCACGGTTTTGCAAATTCCTGTCAAGGAATGCACGAAGGTCAAGGAAGTGAAATCGGGAAAAGTCCTTGGGGCGGCCAAGAAAAGCGATTTGTACCGGACCGACGAACAGCTGAAGAATAGGCCACTTCGAGATTTGGTTTCGGATCTTGGAGAATGTGTGGTCATGATACGCACTCCGATCGGGCTCGGTTCGGGCTTTTTGATTCATCAAGACGGGTACGTGATCACCAATGATCACGTGGTTGCCGGAGAACGGCAGGTTTCCATCACCCAATTTACTCAGAAAAACGGTGAACTGATCAAGGAGAACTACGATAATGTCAGAATTGTCGCGACTGGAGGCAATGTCGATTTGGCTCTGCTCAAAATAGAGGGGCATTCGAACAAAGTTTTTCCTACTGTCTCACTCGGTTCTTCCGCTGAGCTTCAGCAAGGAGAACGGGTTTTTGCAATCGGAAGTCCCTTGGGATTGGAAAGAAGTGTTTCCGAGGGTATCGTCAGTTTGCGCAACCGCATCATTCAGGACCGTTTGCATATTCAAACTACGGCGGAGATCAGCCCCGGGAACTCGGGCGGACCGCTTTTCAATTATCGGGGGCAAGTAGTAGGCGTGAACAACATGAAAGTCGTCAGCACCGGTGCCGAAGGATTGGGCTTTTCGATTCCCGTCCGCGAGCTTAAGACTTTTCTCGAGAATCGTGATGCCTTTGCTTTTGATCCGCGCAATCCAAATGCGGGCTACCGGTACCTCCCTCCTCCCCGCTAACCTCAACAGTCAACTATTCCATTATGAAACCCATTCTTGGTTCCTTTTTTTCATTCTTCCTTCTCCTTGGTTTTTCCGACGGACTTTTTGCCGGGCCCAAACTGCTCGACCGGATACCCGGGGACTCGTTTTTGGTTGTTTCGGTCGATGATTGGAGTGACTTTTCGGAAAAAATCGAGGATGGACCGTTCGGTCTTTTTTCAAAAAGTCCCGCTTGGAGCAAAATGAGCGAATGGATGGAGGATAAGATGGAAAGCGGATTCGGGGAGAAGGAAGCAGCTCTTGAAGAAATTGTGGAGCAAATGAAGGACTGGAAGGATTCCTTCGGTGGTGGAATGGCCATGTCCATGGGCGGGTTCGAGAAAATGGTCGAGAATTTGTCCGACGGTACGAAATTCAAAGACCTGCCTCCTCCTACGGTGATTTTCCTGTTGGATACGGAGAAGACCGACAAGGATCTTGTCAAAACCCTCAGATGGATGAAGAAGGAAGTCAAGCGTAGCGGTGGAAACTTCGGCTGGGATCGATCGACGATTGAAGGTACGGAGGTTCATTGGATCGGTAATAACAAAAGCAAGGACAACGAGAAGGCCGGCGTTTTCGTGAAGGATAAAATCCTACATCTGATTTTCGGTGGGGAGGAGCCTGTCCGCGAAGCGCTCTTTCTCGGGACCAGAGAAGTTTCGTCAAAGGCAATCTCGGACAATGATCAATATCTGGACCTGTTTGATGAGATCGGGGAAGGCGATGCCCGTCTCTTCATGAATTTCAAGCCCTTGGTTGCCATGATGGAAGAACTTGTCGAAGACTCGAAGTTTGAGCTTCCCGAAAATCCTTTTGGGATGAAGACGGAGACCTTGATCGAAGCGTTGGGTCTGGATTCCATGGATTGTTTGGGGCTTCAAATTGACCCGTCCGATGAAAGCCTCTCCCTTTCGAGCGCCTTTTTTGTTACCAAGTACGACGGAATCTTTTCCTTGATGGAAGACAACGGAAAGAAAGCCAATCTTCATCCGTTCGTTCCAGCGAGTCTTATGTCCGCTTCCTCGGCTAGGTACGATCTCTCGAAGTTGTGGCCTAAGATAGAGGAAATGATGAGGGAAATGAGTCCTCAACTTCTCTTGCTCGTGAATTCGCAAATTCAAGCCTTTGAAGATCAAATTGGGGTTCCTTTCAGAAAAAACGTACTTGGTTCTCTTGGTGACGACATTGTTTCTTTTTCCCGTTTGAATATGGATTGGGCGAAAAATGTAGGCCGACTTTTTTCGGACGATGACGAACTTGATGAAATTGGTGCTGACGGTTCTCCCACCAGTGAAGTCTATGCTATTTCCCTGCGTGATCCCAAGTTGTTTGATCAAGCCCTGCGGGCGACCATAGACGGAGCAACCAAGGGTGCGGATATGTTTGAGGAAAGGAAGCACAAGGGCACACTCATTCGTTCCATGCGCGGGCTTGAACAGTCAGGAGTTTCACTCAGTTATGCAGTGAATGGAAAGTGGTTGCTTCTCTCGATGGGTGAAGATCAGTTTCTTAATCAGGCGATCGATCGGATGCAATCCGACCAAAAGAGCCTTTGGGACAGAAAAGACGTCAAAAGCGCGTTGAGGGATTTCCCTGATCAGGTCTCTCAAGTCGAATATTTCGATCTCGGTCAACTCATGGAAATGCTCAAGCCCATGATTGGTGAAATGATGCAAGACGAGGTTGAAGACTTGGACTTGAAGTCCGATGACCTTCCGGATTTTCCCTACTTCATGTTGGGCTGGGCAAGCTACGTCAAGCGCGGTTTGATTTCGAAAGTAACTCTTTTCCCGCAGTCGTCCAAGTGATTTCCATTCTTCGAAAATTCACTTTCGGGGCATCCGTTCTCTGTCTTGCTTTTGGACTGACGGGGGAAGAAACTCCAAAATTTTTGCTATCCGCTCCTCAAGTGATGAAAGCCGGATGGAATGCCCGGATCCTCAGACATTATGACTTGAACAAAGATGGCTTGGAAGATTTGGCTTATTACAACTTGGATCGTTCCAGGATCGAGTTTCTTTATCGTACGAAGGATGGCAAAGCCCCTCCGCTCGTCAGATCCGCCCAACCGGACCGTTGGGAACCACCTCTTGAAGACGCTCCTTACGTAAAGGAATACCTCTTTGTTTCGGAAGAATTGACCGCCTTTGCATTCGGCGACCTTAACGATGACGGATCAACCGATCTTGTCCGAGGTAGCCCGGAAGACGGTTTGTTGGTTCATTTCCGGACGAAAGACAACAAGTGGAGCACGCCCATCGAAATCGAGACGAAGACTTTGAAGAGCCATTCTCAGGCGATCAAGGTTTTGGGCAAATCCAAGGATTCACCTGCCCAGATCTTTCTTTTCACTGAAGAAGGGTTGGAAATTTTGCCTTTTTCCAAGGGCAAGCCTCTTTATCCGTCCAGGCTTTTCCGGGAGGATTCGAAGCGGGCTACCGGACTGGATTTGCTCGACCTTGATGAAGACGGGCATCTCGATTGGCTCTATTTCGCGCCCGGTTCGGACCGTTCTTTGAGAATTCGTCACGGCGGCCCGGATGGTTTTGGCCCGGAACGCTCCTTCGATCTTGCCCTGGGCTCATCCTTCAATCCCTTGCCCAAGGGCAAAAGAGGCAAGGAACCGGTTCGCTTCTGTTCCATTGACAGGCTTTCCGGCGAAGCGATGGTTTTCTCTTTTTCGAAAGTAAGAAAGGGTGAAGTCGACGGGCTTTCCGTCAGTAATTTCGACGTGTTTCCACAAGATCAAAAACGAACCTCCTGGGTTTATGCGGATTTTGACGGAGATGGAAAAAAAGATGTCGTGACCGCCTCCTCTACCAAGGGTGAAGTACTCTATCTCTCAGGAGGAAGCGGGATGGTTTTTTCAAACCCAGTCCCTTATCCTTCCCTCAATGGGATCACTTCGATATCCAGCGTTCGGTTGTCTCCGAAAACAGTTGGTCTGCTCGTTCTGAGCCCTGAAGAGAACCTTGTCGGGCTCTCGCATTTCAGTCGAGAAAAGGATTCGTCCAAGGGGAGTTTTGGCTTTCCCGTTCCCATTCCCGTAAAAGGGGAGGCAGTGGATGCCTTTTCCGCGGACATCGATGGCGACCAGGAGGATGAAATCATTTTGATCGTGGAGGAGAGCTCTGATTTCTCCATGCAAGTTTGGCAGGTCAAGGGTCGGAAGTCCTTCAACTTGTTCGCCGAGATCGAATTGGATTTCCGACGCGAACCATCCGGGGTTTTCCCCTGCCTGATCGATGAGGATGAATTCATTGATTTTCTCGTTCTCTCCGAACGCGAACCCTCTTTGGTTCTTCTTAACGAAGGGGAAGGCAAGTTCAAGGAATCATGCAAAGATTCCTCCATTCGCAAGAGCGTGCTTTCGGAACTCGTTCCATCGCGCCTCGGTTCGGCGGATTTGGACGGAGACGGAAAACCCGAGCTTTTGGTTGCCGGCAAGGGACAGGTCAGAGCCTTGAACTGGTCTGGAGGCGAACTGATCGTATCCCGGCAATTCAATGCGACGGAACCGCAGGGGGATTTGTCGGTTCCCGTCTTCATTGATCTTGATGGGAATGGAAAGACCGAGTTGCTGTATTATCACTCGGGCGGATATTGGGAAGCACTCGAGAAAGACGCAGGAAAGAACTATCGTGCGGCATACAAGATGGAGGATGAGCCTGTCTTGCCCGTCAAAACCTTTGTAGATTCGTCCGGAGACAAGCATTCTTTGCTTGCTTTTGGTAAGAGCGCTCTTCAACTCTTGAGCCAAGAAAGCGGCAGACTTGCCCTGAAGGTCGAATCACGCTACTTGACCGATCTTCCTAAAATCGAGTATGCGGCGGTTGATTGGGGGGACTTCAATCACGATGGCAGACTTGATCTTCTCTGTATAGATGGTCGGCGGCACTTTTTGGAGTTTCTTTCCTTTGACGCAAAAAGCAAACAGTGGAAGAGCGTTTTGCATTTCAAGGTTTTCGAGGAAAACCTCCATTATCAAGGCAAGAAAGGTAGTGCATTCGAGCCCCGGGAGGGTTATGTCCTCGACCTGAACGGCGATGAGCTGGACGACATCGTCTTTCTCGTTCATGACCGGTTGCTTTGCTATTATCAGGATGCTCCCTGAAAGACATGAGAATTTTGGTTCTTGGTGATATTGTGGGCCGTCCCGGTCGAATTTTTCTCAAATCGCATTTGAACGCAATTCGCAAGCGGTTGAATGCCGACTTGATCTTTGCCAATGGCGAAAATGCAGCCGGAGGTGCGGGGATAACCGCAAAGACGGCCAACGAGATCAATCAAGCGGGAGTCGATGCCATTACTCTTGGCGATCATGTTTGGGATCAAATGAACTTCGATCGCGAAATCGATCAACTCGATTTCGTCTGTCGACCCGCTAACCTGCCTTCTTCGAACCCGGGGAGGGATCATCTCGTCCTTTGCTCGGCGGGTAAACGGATTGGTCTTTTTACGGTACTTGGACGGACCTTTATGGGCCCCAAAGTTAGCTGTCCCTTTGAAACGGCCAATCGCCTGATCGAAAAGCTAAGGGATGAAGCCGATGCTCTGGTGGTTGAGATTCATGCCGAAACAACCTCTGAAAAGGAAGCCATCGGCTGGTTCCTTGACGGAAAAGTCAATTTGATCTTTGGCACGCATACCCATGTGCCTACGGCGGACGGAAGAATTCTCAAGGGCGGAACCGCCTACCAATCCGATTTGGGCATGACTGGCCCGAGGGAATCGGTTTTGGGGCGTGACATCGAGGCATGCGTGGGACGTTTTGTTGACGGCTTGCCCCGGAAATGCCCTGTTGCCCAGGGTGACATCGGTCTCCAAGGATGTCTTGTGGATATCGATCCCGTTACAGGGGTAACCCTTGGCTTCGAAAGAATCGAGATAAGGGAAGACGATTTGGTTCCGTCATCCGCCTATGAGTCCTAGGCGGAGGGTCCCGTCGGCTATTTTTTGGCTTGCCCAGCTTGGTACAAGGGGCGGTCTTTCGATTGGCTTTGGGTAGTAATTACTACTGGAAGTCCAGAAGGATCTCGTCCCAATTGTTGTAACAGTAAAGTCCCAGGATCACAAGTGCCGCGAGAAAGATAAACAAGGCAAAGGCAATCAATAATTTGCTAACGATCCCTCCGCCCTGAGGCTCCACGAAATTCCTGTCCTCAGCAAATCCGTCCATGGATTGGTCGCCCGGGATTTGGCCGGGGGAACCCGACCGGAGCTGTACCTTCTTAGGAGACGACCCCATTGCGGGAGGCGGACCTTCGGGTGTGGTTCCCTTTGCTTTTTTCTTGGCAAGGGGAAGAGCAGGGGGTGCCTGCATTTTGTTCCACTCAGGGAGATCTTTGAGTGGTATCCAGCCGGACACGCCCTGATGCCATCCCAAGTCGGTGGGTTTGAATTCCCCGCTTTGCACGCGTGCCGTCGCCTCCTTGAGGGAGAGAGGACCATGGTCGATATTGTTCGAGGTGACGTAAAGCGCTATGTCGGGTGGATTCATAGGCAGAGAGCTATTTCTTGCCCTCGTAAGCCCTGTGCAAGGCGAGGATAGCTTTTTTCAAGCCGTCGGCGGAATCCCCGTCCACGTTTTGCTTGCATTTCATTGCGGCAACTATGACGGCATGTGCGCAAACCAATTGTTTCTCATAGTTCTTGGCCGTTGCCTTGATCCGCTGAGCCAGAAAATACTCGGCAATAACTTTTTGAATGTTGGTGGCATGAGACTCCTTGGTTGCGACCCACCTGCTTAACTGGTTGTGAGACAAAGCGTCGTTTTTTCCAGAAAGCTCGGCAATCATTTTGCCTGCCTTCTCGATGGTGGCCTGATCTTCGAGCATTTGTTCAAAGCGATGCTGGTCGGCGTAAATCCCACATGGAACCTGACAATGTCCATAGACTGAAATTCCGCTCAGGCAGGTGAAGATTGCTAGATAGAGACAAGATTTGATTTTCATGATGATCGAATGTTTGAGATTACTTTCCGGGAAATGATTGATGTGGTGAAAGATATTATTGCAGGTTGAAGAAAATTTTCGAATGAGACAAACACGAACCGAATAGTTTGCTTAGAAAGGCAACCGGGCCCATGCCTCGATGAAATATTTCACGAGCACGATCAGGAGCAAAATCAGCAAAACATTAAGATAGCCAAGGAAAATTCCCGTAAGGGAAATATTTTTGCCCTTCAATGCTCCGTCCGAACGATTGATTTTCGAAAGGGCATAGTGTCCGATTATGCTACCGATCAGGGGAATGCCAAGAAAGCCCATGATCATGCTTGCCGTCGCTAGCTTCGATGTCTCCGGAATGGGGCCGGTCTCGATTGGTTTTTCGGAATCAGTCATGGAATTGGCTTGGAAAGAGCTAAAACCTCTGAGTTCTCTTTCCGCAAGATCATTCCGACAATCCGTTTGTCTCCTTGGCTTGCTTTCAACTTGCGGAAAACTCCCTCTCCTATATTTTCTTCCAGTAATGCGGGAGTAGCTCAGCTGGATAGAGCAACGGCCTTCTAAGCCGTAGGTCCTGGGTTCGAATCCCAGCTCCCGTGCCATTCGAGAATGGCATTGTTATGAAAAGAATGGGAATGCCCGACAGTCGGATGGATTTCAGTAAACGGGATTGCCATTGTGATAAAGAAAGTGTTTCCGGAGCTTTCCGTCTTTTTTCCACCACCTGTGCACTCCCGTTTTCTCTCCGTTTTCGAACGAGCCAGCGAACCTTGGAGAACCATCGTCGTGAAGCGTCTTCCATTTGCCCTCGGGTTTGCCCTCGGCGAAATGACTCGTTGAGAGGACTTCGCCGTCCAATCCGAAAACAGTCCATTCCCCGTCCGGTTTTCCATCTTTGAAGGGAAAGACTTTCTTGATCGCGCCGTTTTCATGCCATTCTCGGTTAACGCCTTCGAAGGAACCCCTCTCGAAGTGAAATTCTTTCACCAAGCCTCCTTCCGCATTCCATGTTTTCCAAATTCCATGACGTTTTCCGTTCGAGAAGGCTCCCTGTTCGCGCATTACCCCGTTCGAGTAAAACACCACGTGAATGCCATCAACAAAAGATTTGCGGTACAGTTTGCCCGAATCCGTTCTTCCCCGGTAGGCGATTTGCATGCCCCGGTCGTAAAGGTAGCCGACTTTTTCGTCTTCGAGTTCCATCACGAAGCCCCACCCGTTTTCGACATGTGTGGAGCTCAGTTCCCCATTGTGGTTCCAACCCTGGGCCGAATGGAGCAGCCCATCCTCGTAAAAAAACAATTTCTCGACCTGGCCGTTGTCGTGAAAAGATGCGGCCAACCCATCGAACGGGACGCTCGAATTGGGTGAGTAGGCCAACTCCCATCCATCCTCCCCCCTGAACTGCAGTTCTTCCACTGGGTAAGCCTGATTGGCCAATTCGGGCATCAGTTCGGTCGGGATCACCTCGGTTCGCCTTGGCATATCCAAGGCTTTCCCCTGGCTGACCCTGATCAATTCGCTTAGCTCGAAACCAAGCACAAACCAGAAACACCAAACAACGCAAGCCCACCGTAATCCACTGCCTTGACTTTTCACTTTCCACATCCCTTTCATAACAATCCGAGCGTTTTCCCGAACGCACAGGTATTCTCATTTGATGGGCAGGGTGCTCGATTCGTTCAAACTTTCAGGCAGGAAAGAGCCAAAGCCGGGCAAGTGATCCGGTTCCTGAGCAAGTTTACGGAACTTTTCGATAGATCTGCTGATGCTGTCCAGGGGGATTGAAATGACGGAAAAGGATTTTTTTTTTTTTTGTGATTGCTTGGCTTACGTATTTTTTTGCTTATTGAGCAATGGAGTTCCAGCTTCCCAATCAACAACCGCCTATGCCTGGTAACCAATTGGTTTTGGCAATCCTATCGACCGTATTTGGTTTATTCTGTTGTTCGGGGCTTAATTTGCCTTTTGGGATCGTTGCCATTGTCTTTGCCAGTCAAGTAAACGGAAAATATGCCTCCGGTGACTTTCAGGGAGCCATCTCCTCGGCGAAGCAAGCCAAGATTTGGGGATGGATAAGCATGGGCTTGGTGATTCTTGGGTTCGTTCTCTTCTTGCTCTTTGTTTTGTTTGGGTTCGTCACAGCTGCTTTCGAAGATCCATCTTCCTATGATGATCCATATATGTACGACACTCCTCAATACGAAGATCCTTACTCCTATTAATTTGGGTTATCCTGTCTAATCCCCTCGGGTCACAATCAATTCCCCCAAGGTTTGTTTTCATTTTTTGATTGCGTGGATTGATTTGTTTATTGCTTAATCACTGAATGGATCAACAGTTCTCAAGTCAGCCCCCACCTATGCCGGGCAACCATTTGGTTCTAGCAATCCTGTCGACCGTGTTGGGTTTTTTGTGTTGTTCGGGGATTAATCTGCCTTTTGGAATAGTTGCCATTGTCTTTGCCAGTCAAGTGAACGGAAAATATGCCGGCGGTGACTATCAGGGAGCCATCTCCTCGGCCAAGCAAGCCAAGATTTGGGGATGGATAAGCATGGGCTTGGTGATTCTTGGGTTCGTTCTCTGCTTGCTCTTTCTTTCGCTTATGATCTTCGCTGGAATCAATGATCCATATGCTTTTGATGATCCATACATGTACGACACTCCTCAATATGAAGATCCATACTCCTATTGACTCGGCGTATCCTTTGTAATCTTCTGAGCCACAATCAAATTCCCCAATGATTTTTTATTTTTTGATTGCTTGGGTTGGTTTATTTATTGCTTAATCAACGAATGGATCAACAGTACGCAAGTCAACTACCGCCCAAACCTGACAATTGCTTGGTTTGGGCAATTCTTACCACTGTTTGCTGTGGATGTTTGCCCTGTGGGATCGTGGCAATCGTCTACGCGTCCCAAGTCGATGGAAAATATGCCGCCGGAGATTACCAGGGAGCGGTCGATTCCGCGAACAAGGCCAAGACATGGTGTTGGGTCTCCTTTGGAATCGGTATTGTAGGAACCATTATCAGCGTCCTCATTCAACTGGCTGTCGTTTCTTCACAGTCCAATCAATACTACTACTGATTGTCAGCGACTTCGGTGCCCCTTTCCATCAAAGCAATTTCCCCGAGGACGGCTTGGGTCGCCTTCCTTGCAGCCGCTTTGGTTGCAGTCGTTCTGTTGTGGAAGTTTGACCCGGTAACGGCCGGTTTTTTCCCCCCCTGCATCTTTCACAAGGTCACCGACTTGTATTGTCCGGGATGCGGAGCGACCCGGGCTTGTGATGCGTTGATTGAAGGGGAGTTGGGCAAAGCCTTTCGCTACAATCCGCTTTTCATCGTTTGTTTTCCCTTTGTAATCTTTTTTTTGGGTCGGTCGGTTTGGTTTGGTGTTGTGAAGAACAAGGAGTTCGAGGTACCCGAAAGCTTGTCGAAATACCTTATGGTTCTCGCCATCGTAGTTGTTGCCTACGGAGTGGTCAGAAACCTACCCTTGGATGAGCTTTACTGGATGAGGCCTTGAGACGCTTTTTCTCCTTAAGGTTCGCTTCAAGTTATTAATCTATTGTCAACCGTGCGGTCCTCTTTCTTAATGAATGCATGAGAATGCGAAACCTATTCCCAATCTTCCTCGTCCTTGTTTTTCTAGGGTCGTGCGGAGACGATCCTAATACCACGGACAATACTGGTGACGAAAACCACTCTGCCGCGATTCCCGTGCAAAAAGGGCCGAGTGCCCCAGTCCTGCCAAAGCCTCCTACTCCAACCAAAAAATGGACTGGGAACACTTTCCAGTACGACCAAGTTTTCAGGGAAGGTTTTGAGGTCGTCGAAGTGGCCCGCCAAATTCCCGAAGGATCGGGGCCGGATTATTCGGTCAAGAGGGATGCCTCCGACCCCGGTACCGATCCAATCGAGTTAGGCCGTTTGCGGAAAAAAGAAGATGGAATGCCATACTCGGGTGAGGTTCTGAGGCACTTTCTATCGGGCAAACTCGAGCATTATTCAAAGTATCAGGATGGATTCCGGGTGGGAACGGCGTATTGGTGGGATGAAAAAGGCGTTGTCACCAAGTCAATGAAAGGTTGGGGTGGAAACTCAGAGCCCGTGGATCCATCCGGGGTTTCTACAAATCCTTATGATGCCTATTCCGAATTGCTTGGCTCGGTCGACGCCTCGCAAAGCGAAGCGTTCATTTTCAGCGGAACCCAAAGCGATTGGAAAGAGTGGGCTTGGGAAACTACCGAGATCGGTTCGGACCAGCCTGTAAAATTTGAGAGCGAAACCGGATCCCACTTGAATGGTCAGGTCCGGATTTTTTCCGATCAGGGTGAGTTGAAATCGGTTCAATCCTATGAGAATGGTTACCTCGAAGGGGAGAGGAAGGAATACTACGAGAGTGGGGTTCAGTCCCTGCTTTGCGAGTTTAAGGACGGATTAAAGGAAGGGAAGGAAACCTGGTGGTCCGAAAATGGGTTAAAGTCCTACGAGGCCCACCACAAGGAGGGCAAGCTTGAAGGCTTGAACACCACTTGGGACAATGAAGGCAAAATCCTCTCTCAACTCCGTTACGAGAACGGGGAACCGGTCGAGCGATTGGTGGAGAACGGAGAAGCCGTTCAACCTTGAACGGGGCAAGAACAAACTGGCTAAGTTCGGCTGGATGAGAATCGAACGAGCGCTTGCCTGTCTTTTTATTCTGAGTTTCACTGGCTTCCTTCAAGGCAAAGATTTGACCATGGAGCTGGACGAATACTGGGCACGGGTATCCCACGCGGTCAAGACCGGCGATTTGGAAGCCTACCGCGCCACCTGTCACTCCGATGGCGTATTGGTGAGTGGCAAAGGAGCAAAATCCGAACTACTCAGCCAGGCTTTGGTCAGGTGGGGGAAAGAATTTGCCGATACGAAAGCCGGAAAAATGAAGGCTCAAGTCGAATTTCGCTTCTCCGGGCGGATAACGGGAAAGAATACCGCCCACGAAACGGGAATTTTTCTATACTTGAGCAAGAGGAAAGGGGAGGAATGGAAGAAGGATTACGTCCATTTCGAAGCCTTGCTCGTCAAGAAGAACGGGAAATGGAAGATCTTGATGGAATTTCAAAAATCTGCTGCTTCCGAAGCCGAATGGTCTGCCTTGAGCGTCCCATGAAGTGTCACCTGTCCGAAAAGCTCCTTCCCTTCGGATTCTTCATCTCGGGGGGCTTGTTGAATCGGCTTCGGAAGGGTTGCCCGATCATGTTAAAGGTTGAACAATGTCTTATGATCAGAGAAACATAAAAGTTATGGAATTATCCGTCGTGTCGGAGCTATGAACCCATCTATACCAAGTCTTCCGCAGGGAGTGAAACCGCATCGAGGCACAATGATCCTTGTCTTTGGCATCCTCTCCTTGGTCTTATTCCTGGTAGGTTCCTTGTGCTGTTTTCCATTGCCTCTTGTTGGGTTGATTATGGGGATTGTCGCCTGGGTTCTTGCGGTGCCCGATTTGAAGGAGATGGACTCCGGCATCATGGACCCAACGGGGAGGGGGGCTACCAAGGCAGGCATGATCTGCGGCATCGTGTGTTGTGCTCTTACCCTTCTTGCAATCCTTGCTGTCGGTGCA
>Ga0315321_10000188_pt1 | contig 42352 bp, 30 predicted proteins | sample M180m21515metaG_FD_203464 | JGI IMG/M metagenome (GOLD analysis project Ga0315321, IMG submission 203464) | Ammonia-oxidizing marine archaeal communities from Monterey Bay, California, United States - M1 80m 21515 | ecosystem: Environmental > Aquatic > Marine > Intertidal zone | place: USA... | reverse complement strand
AATTCACGACTGAAGCGTTTCAGCCAGTTTAGTCGGAACGGTTTATAAGGATGAACAGGGTCACAGAACAGTTGGCTAATTTCATTGGGAATGCGAAATCGCCGTTCTCAAATCATCTGCCAGCTTGCGCATTGTCTAGCATCGGTAAAAAGGTCCGCTAGCGTTTGCCAAACAGTCGGTAGCTCCCAATGCACCCATCAGGCAACATAGGTAGCCTAGGAAACAATGGCAAGCAGCGTGTGCGATTCTAATTACGCCCGGAAAGGTGTCAACGAAACGCATGTTATCGGATGCATTGCAGGGGCCAAAGTTCCGACTTGTCACCCAGAATCCTATTAATCGGACCAAACGGATGCCCCCAAGAGAGTGTTCGCATGTACATTCCCGGGAGTGGTTCGCCAAGATTTCTCGCACTGAAACGGCTGCTAGAGCCGTAATTCATGCATAAAAAACCCGCCTCGGTAAACCGAGGCGGGTTCATTGAATCATCGCTTGAAATTTTCTCGGCTGCCGAGCGGCCGATTACCAGTTGTACTCGGTACCGAACGAGATTCCCTGCACAACGAGGTCATCTAGCACATACCCCGGTTTAATGGGCGTGTTTCCTGGTCGCAAACTGGTGACCGCATCTTTGTCGACTGAACCAAACCCGATGTCCTCTGCCGCAATCGCGTAGTAGGCAGATCGAAATTTCCATGAGTGATTGAATTGCCAGATGAACTTGAGTTCAAACTCACCCATTAGGTCACTACCACGTTGCGTATCGTTGATGACCGTTTCCGCGATCGAATTGGAATGCACTTTGAAAGACCGTTTGATTTCGTTTTGGACCCACGCTCCTTTCAGTCCCATGCCTAGCCGCACCCCAGAGTGGATGTTCCACCAAATGTCGCCACCAGCCTGAGCCCCAAACATGTGGTTTCGAACTCGGTCTGTGGAGTTAAAGAAACGGGTTGCGTCACGGAATGTCGAGTACTGCATCTCATTCTTGAACTGTAGATAACGCAAACCAAACAACCAAGAGCCTTGGAAGCGACAGTAGGGTCCCATGGTTCGCCGACGATAATTCAATTCGATACTGTGCAACTCACTTTGAATCCCAATGCTCTGTGAAAAAGATTGATCAACATCTTGCAGCGGTGTGGGATTACCAAAGTCACTGAGAAAGGAGAAAAGGTTACCGCCTGCTGAGGTCACTTCAGCGGTGTCGTTCCACTTGTTTCCACCCATGTAAGTCGCTTCGACGTTACCGCCTACGCCACAGATCAAAGCACCTGAGAGTCTTACGCCGGCAGCCAACTCATCACCGTCCTTTGCGTCACCAAGCGATAAAACAATGGGGGATGGCGGAACGAATTGGCCCTCACTAGTGACTGGCATGTTCCCGGCGCCCTGAGTGTGCCCCAGAAATACTGCCTCAACAGAGAGATCGTACCAACGAAGTCCGCAGATCTCGCCATAGGGTTTCAACTGATGTAAATTGCTACCCAAGTATCGAAGGTCTATCGACTTGCATGCGAGACAACCGCTACCGCGGCAAAAGAAACAGTACTTACTCAGCTTATCAAGGCAGTTACCACCACCGCACAAGCCGCAACCGCACAAGCCGCTGCCACTCATACAGGATTCGATAATGCCTCCGCGTGAGTTTCCACACCCACATGAACCAGCACCGGGATCGCAGGACCCGCAATTCCCATCACAATGGCCGCCAGACATGAAGCCAACCGGCATGATGCCTCCTGGGAACGCAGTGGGGCCGTGATTCTGCATACCGGCAGAGAAAGCCATTCCCGCTGGTACAACACCACCCTGGTACATGGATGGGTGAGCCATCCCGGCCGGCGTTACATACCCGCTAGCGTCGTAATCCGCGTTTGCCATTGGCATTTGTGCGGTGGCCGGCAAAGCGAACAATGCTGCACATACAGCAATCGCCCTGAGGCTCGAAGAGCGAGTAAAAAATCGTGATTGAGTCATTCGGTGCATCGCAAACGTCTCCGCGGCATCCGCCGCATGGCTATAGGCCGATCATTCATTTGCGGGGCAACGCACTCGGAACCCAGATTCGCTCCGAATACGTAATGGAAACCAGCAGACAGATCACGCCTACTTCACTTCCTGACCTTGCACGCATCAGACAACAACTGTTGCCCAGCGAACAAAGACACTCCCCCCCTGATTGTTTTGCTTTGAAACGGTTGGTCAGTCATTGCGTGTCATTGGAACCTCGCCCAATCAACCAGCGTCTACAGAACAACCGCGTCATGCGGATTTATCGGCACAAGTGACCACTGGCATTTGGTTATTCCACTCGATCACCCTAGGAAAACTTTGCCGACCGCCAAGCATGCGGTGATAGCACACCACGAAAGATAGTGGTGACATACGCTGAACTCCGTGATTTACCGGCATTTAAGATCGCCAACTCAACAAAAAATCGAGTTCTTTTGATCCTGAGAAATTCAACACGAAATCCCGCAACGGCCACTAATGACAGCTCGCTTGAATCTCTTTTTCATGCTAGCAACCCCTTTTCCAACCGGACGAAAGCCACTTGCAAGGCGACACCAAGACTCTTTACGACGCTAAAAAACACGACGCGAAACATCTTCTACCCCTCCGACATCAGTTTTCCCGGAATCATCAGAGAAGTTCTTCGAAGCGTCGAAGAGTTACTTCAGTACTCTTCCTGACGGAATTGGCCCCTATCGCAACGGCACCGACATACCCAGGACGTGGTTCGATCGAAAGAAAACTCCACTGCGTCTCGGACTCCAGTTTCGGATTGAGCATACGAATATTGGGGTTGGTTGATTCGATATTTTCGAATGCAAAATCCGCCAGCGGTGTTTGTAGACCTGTTCCGATTGCCTTAATGAACGCCTCTTTGAGTGTCCAGATTTTCAAAAAAGTGTTTCGTCGATCCGTTTCTGAAACACATTTCTCAAGGTAGTCGATTTCTGGTTTTGAAAAATAACGTCCTGCGAGGGCAGGATCCGTTCGACGATCCAGCTTTTCAACGTCAACGCCAAGTAGGTCATCACTTTGGCTGTCGATCCCACACATAACCAGTCCATCAGTATGTGCGATATTGAACGCGCGGCGTGCCTCAGCTGGTTGGCTAACGTAAGGCTTGCCGTTTTTTTCGATTGCGAAGGCAATGAGGCATGGATCAATTTGTTCGCGTCCGAGGAGCCGTCGAGCCATTCCGCGACCAACGACATGCTGGTTGCGGCTGGTAGCAATTCGAAACCGGTCCGCTCGAACCCGCTCATCCTGACTGAGCCAGTTTTCACAGCATCGTTCCAGAATGCCAGGCTCGGAAGATGAACTGCCTGCGTGCCAAACTTGAATACTGGGAGAATCTTCCATACTGTTAAGATCAAAGGTGCAAAGGGTCTGATCACGGTTTCTGTGGACCGCAAGACTCTTCGGGCTATCGGATTGTGCAAACCGATCGGGACAGGTTCAACGGAACGGAGGTTGCAGCCGAAAAGTCGGGACAAACGTGAGTAACGTCAGAGCCAACACAGTGCGAACTAAACCAAAGTGTTTCCTGCCATGATACCTCGCGGTTCGATACTCGTGGATAACCGGCAGTGTGTAAACGGGCGGGTTTTCAACACCGTCACTCGCAACGGAAGATCGATGTTATGTCTCCGAACCTGATCGCGGATGCCCCCACGGGCTCCACCATGCAAGCTGCCCAATTTTTGATGGTCGGTGGATTTGTAATGTTGGCATGGGTCTTGGCTCGACGAAAGATCAGGGCAGGAAAACGGGTCAACGAGGACACAAGACGCGCCAACAGAGCAATCAAATCACTGCGGGAGCACAAGGAACCATCCGTTCCGCTCAGTGGTGCCCCTGCTGAAACCCAGCGTTGGCAGGCTGCAATGTTTGATCTCCAACGCGAATTGAAAGCGGAACTGGACACGAGAATCATAGTTGTCCAGACGCTTCTGAACCAAGTTGACCAAAAGATCAACCAGTTGAACGGCATGCAGGCGCGGCTCGACCCGATTCATGCCTCTGACCGAACTCGAATTCAGGAACTCATGCAGCGGGGTTTGAACGCGAGCGAGATCGCGATGAAACTGGGTGTGCCTTTGGATGATGTCGAACTGACAATCGCCAAACTGTAGTGATAGAGTGACGACCCTTCACAAACGCGTGACAACAAAAACTGGCGAAAACCCATCTCCAATCATCCGAGACAGTTGAGATGACAGCTTGTCTCGGATTGCCGCCGGATCCCCGATTTTCACTGCAACCTTGATTCACTGCGACCTTGCCATGATCCAAGGTCTGGTTTCTGCGGCTAAAAAGAAAGACCCGCAGACAACGAGAATCCCCCCCGGCGAAATCTTCGTCAGAGCTTTTTCACAAGCAACGATTGGATCCGCAATCACTTCGGCGGTTCCCAACCAGTCATCTGGCAGCATGGGCACTAAGTCACTCGGTTCAACGAATCGTGGATTTCCATGAAAACGAGTCAGCAATATTTCGTTTCCGATCGAAGTCAGTTGATTCAGCATCACTTCTGCTGACTTATCAACGCTGGTTCCAAACACAATAGAGATACTGCGATTGGCAAAGCGATTCCGTAAACAATCACACAAAGCGTTAACCGAATCTTCATTGTGGGCAACATCAACCACTGCCAACACACCGTCGGAAAGAGAGAAAGGCTCGACTCGGCCAGGACAGGTCAAGCCAGTTAGCCCCTCAACCATTGCAGAGTCCGATATTGGAGTTCCTTGCCGCCCGAGTGCTTCCACCGTTGCCAGCGCAATCGCAGCATTGTGACATTGATGAGTTCCCTCAAGCGGCAACAATGTCTCGATCACTTTCTCGGGATTTCCTGGTCCTGTGTAGACCAAGTGTGAACCCCAACGAGCTGCTTCGGTGCTACGAAATTTGAAATCCCGCCCCAATTGCCAATGGGTGGATTGATTTTCGCTCGCAGTTGACTCAATCACTTCCCGTGCAGCTGGATCCATCACTCCACTGACCACCGGCACACCTTGCTTGATAATACCTGCTTTCTCAGCTGCGATCTGCACAACATCATTACCCAGCACATGCTGGTGATCGAGTCCGATGGAAGTCACAACAGAGATACTCGGGCCACAAACATTCGTGCTGTCCAATCTGCCACCCAAACCCACTTCAAGGACGATAGCCTCGCATTGCGAGCGTTCAAAATGCAGCAATGCCAACGCTGTTGTGAGTTCAAAAAAGGAAGGGCCATCCTCTGCAGATGTTGAGACACTGGTTGAGGCAGGACTCTCCACTGCCTGTCTCAGTTCCTTTACCAGCGTGACGAGATGTTCCGACGAGCATGCCTCACCATCAACCCGGAATCGCTCTTCCAACCGATGCAAATGGGGAGAAGTGTAGAGGCCAGTCCGAAGACCGCCGGCACTCAACATGGAGGCAATCATTGCCGCTACCGACCCTTTCCCCTTTGTTCCGGCAATGTGAATGAGCGGAATTGGGGGCCGAGAATTCGACGAATGAAGAAAATGTCCCAAGCTCAGTTGCTGAAGAAGCTCCGACATTCTCTGGAGCCGAAATTGATACCGATCCGCACTCGAGCCAGTCATTTTCTCATAGTTGATCTGCCCATACAAAAAGCTCAGCGCGTTTGTGTAGGCATTACCCGACGCTGTTTGCGGATTGAGAGTCGAATCGTTCAACGGAGCGGGCAATCCGGAAAAAGACAAAACTAGAGAAAACAGAGATCACGGCGTAGAGAATTGATTGATGATTCAGCCGTAATTTGCAAGCCCCGTTGGCCGAATGACAGCAGGTTTACATTACGAGGAACAATCGAACAACATGGCCCTGATGAAGTGATACAACCGTCCTGATACGTGAGATTGTCTCAGTTTTGTCATCCTGACAACAATTTCCGGCCCTTGAGCGTACTAGAAAGGTGGAAATGCTGGCACATTTTGGATCAGATCGACTCCGATGAGTCGCACTCTGGCTCTCCAGCACAAAAATACGAACACTTCCGAGGGTCGCGGCGTAGCGTATCAGTCTCTGGTCTATGGTCTGCGAGCATGACAGCACAGCAATAAGTAGTACCCAAGTTCAGAGGCCTTGTCGCATCCCGGTGCTCGATCGGTTCAGTTTGGCTGAATTCGCCGATTCTCCCCATGTTTGCCCAATTTTGCCCTCTCCTTACGGAAGTCTTTAACCGTGGATACTGATTCAACCGTGGTCGCCGAATCGGAGACCGCCGACGCAGCTCAAGCTAGCAGTGGCGATTCTGACTCGGGCGTTGTTATTGAAACTCGCAACCTGAGCAAAATATATCGGGATTTTTGGGGCCGAAAGAAAGTCAACGCACTCAAGTCGCTTGATATCGAAGTCCGGCAGGGTGAGGTGTTCGGGTTGCTCGGGCCCAACGGCAGCGGGAAATCAACGACAATCAAGCTGATTCTTGGCCTGCTATTCCCCAGCAGCGGCCGCGTGCTCGTCTTCGACAAAGACGCCAGCGAGACGAGTAAGAATGAAAGGATCGGCTATCTACCCGAGGAATCCTACCTCTACAAATTCTTGACTGCCGAAGAGACGCTGGACTTCTACGGCCGGTTATTCGACATGTCGGGGGCGGCAAGAAAGCAGCGGGTGAGCGAACTGATCGAATTGGTTGGCCTGCAGGGAGCCAAGCATCGTCAGCTTCGGGAATATAGTAAAGGAATGACGCGACGTGTTGGCTTGGCGCAGGCCCTGATCAACGACCCCGATCTGGTTTTGCTTGACGAGCCAACCACTGGCCTCGACCCGATCGGTTCCCGGGAAATGAAGGACCTGATCCTGTCACTTAAAAAGCAGGGGAAAACAGTTCTACTTTGTAGCCACCAATTAGCTGACGTTCAGGATGTCTGTGACAGAGTCGCTATCCTTGACCAAGGGGAGCTGAAAGAACTGGGCCGGGTGGCAGACCTGCTGAAGGTTCAAGACGTCACCGAAATCCACACCAAGCGTTTGACACCTGAAGTGGAAGCCGAGATTCGAGCAATCATCGAACGCGAAGGCGGTACGTGCACGATTGATAACCCAACTGCAACAATGGAAGACTTGTTCTTGAACATTGTTCGCGAAAGCGAAGCTCGACCAGGTGCGAGGCGTGTCTCTGGAGCAAGTACCCAGCAGCACGCAGCGGATGAAGGCCAGAAAACTGAAGAGAATCAGGGAGAAGCTGGTCAATGATTCTGCAACCTGAAGATTTTTGGTCATTCTACGAATGGCTCATGCGTCCCAATTCGTTTCTCGAGAGTGCGTTTCTGCAAGGGATCGTGCTATTTGTGCTGGCTATCGTCATCGGTTTGATGGTGGGCTATATCATCTCGGCGAATCGTTATGGACCCGGCGAAGGTTTTTATGCGGTCGCTCGCGCTGTACGAGACCTGATACGGTTTGATCTACCCGGAACATCTGCTCACCGTGTCTTCGCACTCGCAAGACTGGCATTTAAGGAAGCGATTCGCCGCAGAGTCCTGTTTGTGGTGGGTTTATTTGTTGCCCTGCTGTTGCTGGCAGGATGGTACCTGAATCCCGAAAGCAGTGACCCCGCGAGGCTTTATATCAGCTTCGTGCTGACAGCAACCAACTACCTGATTCTTGCTCTTGCCTTGTTCATCAGTGCCTTTTCACTGCCAAACGATATCAAGAGTAAAACGATCTATACGATTGTTACGAAACCGGTAAGAGCAACGGAAATCGTATTAGGACGGATGCTCGGATTCATGGCAGTGGGAACTGTGATGCTTGTGCCAATGGGCCTTGCAAGTTACCTGTTTGTCAGCCGAGGGCTAAGTCACCAACACTTGGAAGTGGTTGATGTCGTTGAGGAAGCGGATGGGACTCTGGTCGGTGAGACGGACTTCGTCCAAAATCACAAGCACAGCTTTACAATCAGTCCGCCTCTCGGTGACGAGGGGAACACTCAGGAACTTCAAGGGTTAACCGACGTCGTCCGTGGTCATCGTCACGTTGTTGTGCGAGACACGAATGGCAACTTTGAAATTCTAGCTCCCGAACCATTGCGTGCGAGGATTCCATCTTACGGCGAGATTCAGTTCTATGACCGTGGTGGTAACTCGAAGGATGAGGGGGTAGACATCGGTGCCGAAAGGTTCGCCACCGGCGGCTATGGAAGCTCGGGCGTTTCTCGTGTGATTGGCTTGTCACGTGGCAGCCGTAAAGTACAGCACGGTTATGTCGAAGGCGGAACACTCGGTAAAGCCGAGTTCACCTTCCAGAATGTCACGCCTGAACGTTACCCCGACGGTCTACCACTTGACGTGTCGCTTCGCGCGTATCGTTCTTACAAAGGTGACATCGAAGCCGGCATTCGTGGCTCAGTCACCATGAAACATCCAACAAAGGATATTGAGAGCAATCCAAAAACGTTTGTGATCAACGAATATGAAGTCGATGAACTCCTCCTTGATACAGAGGTAGAAGGAACAGACAACAACAAGACACGTATGTTGAATGTGTTTGAAGACTTGGTTGATGAGAACGGGCAAATGATGATAGTGATCAAATGCCTCGATCGCAGTCAGTACCTTGGAGTCACCCAGAGTGGTGTCTACTTGCGAGCTGGTGACAATCCATTTTGGTGGAACCTGACGAAAGCCTATGTTTCGATTTGGCTTCAAATGGCCATGGTCGTCGCTTTCGGTGTGATGTTCAGTACTTTCCTGAGTGGCCCGGTAGCCATGGTGGCGACATTCGCATGTGTCCTGCTCGGGTTCTCTGCAGAACAGATCTATGACACGCGTCACTTCATCGATAGCGGTATAGAGCGTGGAGGCGGCCCGATCGAGTCAATGGTCCGCTTGCTCAGGCAAGACGCCATGACAACCCAACTCGATGTCGACACCACAGCGGCGAGAATAATCAAGACGACTGACGCTGGCATCGTTTACTCTCTTGATGCGATCGCAACTGCATTGCCCAACCTCCCAAAAATGGTTGGGACGGCAGAATACGCTGCTAGCGGCTTCGACATATTCGGAGCCCTGTTGTTACGGCACGCAGCTGCGACCTTTGGTTACTGCCTACTGGCGTTTATTATCAGTTATTTTTTCCTGAAATCGCGTGAGATCGCGGCATGAATCGCACAAAAAGCCTTTGGCGAAAACTTACTTACTTGGCGATATTGTTAGCCATGTTGATCCCCTTGTTCCTGTTGGGACAGCCATCCGGCGGCAAGGAGGATCCAGGTGGACAACTGTCTGTCATGCGACATGAGTACAACATTGCGGAAAGTGATCTTGGCGAGATCAGTCCTGCCAGCGAAACGATGAAACTTGCCTCGCTGGGGATGCGTGGTGTCGCCGCGACTCTGCTTTGGAACAAGGCACACACCTACAAGGTGATGCATGAGTGGGATCGTTTGAAAGCGACATTGAACAATATCGCATTGTTACAACCTCACTTCGATAAGGTTTGGGAACATCAGGCCCACAACCTTGCCTACAACGTGTCGACGGAATTCGATGATTATCGACAACGGTACGAAATGGTCCGTGAAGGGACCGAATTCCTGACGCGTGGAGTGCGACAAAACACCAATGCCCCAAGACTCATTTGGTACACAGGCTGGTTCTACGGGCAGAAGTTGGGCATGTCTGACGAGAAGGTACAATTCCGTCGTTTGTTTTCCGATGACGAGTTGCTTCACAATGCATTGTTGGCCGAGGACATCGCCGTTGACAGTCCCGAAGCTCGCGGTCCCTTGGGAAAACCGGACAACTGGCTGGTTGGGCGTCTTTGGTTGAACCACGGTTACGACATCGTCGGGGGCGGTGTCCAAATCCGTCGCCAAACACCTCTCAACTTTTACGAAACGGGACCTAAGTGGCGGATCAAGCACGCCGAGTCGATCGAGTCTGAGGGAATTCTTGATGAGCGCGCTCAAAATGCCTGGCAGATGGCGGATGATGATTGGCTTGCTTTTGGAACCCGCAGCATCCCCACAACATCGCCATTCACGATCAAGCTGAACCAACTGGAAGATATGGAGGCCCAAAGAGACGAAAAAATTGAAGAGTTCAGGCAACTGAATCAAGAAGCATTTGCCGCAGCAAGACAGGCCAGAATCGATAACATGCCCGCTGAGATTCTCGAATACTGGCAGAAGCCTGAATCAGAATTAACTCCTGAGCAACGGGAATTGATGCCGTCGATTTTGAAAGGGTTGGTGCCTGACCTAGCTGCATTGGCCAAGACTTCGGATCAATCGATCCGGTTGGAATCTGTGAATATTGCAGGGCAAGTTGCGGATTTGAATGAGCGGATTCAAAAAACCATTGGATACAGAACTCAAATCAATTACGCGTACTGGAAGACGCTCGCACAAGCTGAACAAGAAGAAAGAACAGTCACCGCGAGACGACTGATTTACGAAGCTGAACAAGCCAACGACAATGCAGAACTCGACAAGGCAATTGACTTGTACGAGCAAGCCTTTGTTGTCTGGGCGGAGATTTTCGACGACTACCCACTGCTCACCATCGATGACACTGCAGAGGATCTCTTCGAGTCAGTGCGACGATACATGGTTGCAATCGATTCCCAGGAGATTCCCGAAAATTTCCCACTCGCAACCTTTGTCAGGATGATGGGCGAATTCGGGCAAATCGACTCGAGAATGTACGAAGCTGTGCAGCGAGAGAGCAAGATTGCGGCCGAACAACGTCGCGATGAACTCAAAGAAGAGGAAAAGAAGCGGCAGGAAGAAGCAGAGAAAAGTGAAGCATCGAGTGAAACTGCGGCCCCTAAAGAAAAGCAACAGGCTGATGAGCAGCCGGCCGAGGTTGTCGATGACACAGCCGAAAATACTCAGAAACCAAAAACTTCGGATGTTGAAGACAGCAACAACGATGCACCTAGTGGTGATGGGGCTTCGAGCAAGGATGCCGGTTCCACGAATCAGTAATTGGACTGACGAGTCATTGTTGATTTCGGTCGATCGATCGATCGGAAGGAACGTGAGATACTATTGGAGCAAAGAAGATACTTCGAGTTAGTCACTAAACAGAAAATAAAAAACGCGGTTCACCTGGCTAGGTGAACCGCGTTTTTTCTTTTACGGTTACTTGAGCTGACTGGGCTACTGAATGCCAAGTAGCTCTACTTCGAAGATAAGTACTTCGTTGGGGCCGATGGCACCTTGACTGCCACGTTCGCCATAAGCGAGATCTGATGGAATGTAGAGCATCCATTTGTCACCCACCTTCATCTTCTGCAGAGCCATTTGCCAACCTTTGATGACTTGGTTGGCCTGAAAGCTCGCTGGTTGCCCTCGTTCCACTGAACTATCAAAGACACTTCCATCAATCAATTTTCCAGTGTAGTGCACTTTGACAGTATCATCTGGTTTCGGAGAAGGACCACTTCCGGCTTTCAATACTTTGTACTGAACGCCACCATCTAAGGTTTTTACACCTTCTTTTTTGGCATTTTCAGCAAGGAAGGTCACACCCTTTGATTTCTGTGCGGCTGACATCTCAGCCTGCCGTTTCGTCAGCATCGCCTGAATTTTTCCTTGGGCAGCCTGCAACTGCTCAGTTGTCAAAGCTGGTTCCTTGAGTGCGACGCCCTCCTGAAAGCCTTTCAAAAAGGCCTCCATAGTGATGTCTTCTGCCTTAAAACCGCTTTGACCCATATTCTGCCCAACAGAGAAGCCAAGGAAATAACCTATCAGCTCGTTGTCAGATTTGCCGGCGGCGGCGGGTGGGGTTTCTTGTGCCATTACAGACTGGACAATTGCAACTTGGCAAATTGTCATTGCTCCTGCGATCAGGATTGATTTGAACATCTTGGTTTCCTAGGGAACGCTCGGTCACCGTGTCCACGATGCCCGATCCGGGGAGAGGATAGCGACTCGATCATGGCCGCAACATCAAAATGGCACTTCCGAGGCCATCAACCTGACAGCAGGATAACAACGTGGCAAGAACCGAACATAGCCCCCAAACCGCAGTTTCAATCTCAAATGCGCAATTCGAGGCATTTGGGGCCGCCCCATAACGCTAAACACTAGCGGCCCAGTACAGAAGCAAACGCGATCATGGCAAGCACGAAAGCAACTAACACGACCAGCCTTCCCCAACTCACCTCGCCTGAATTGGTGGCTTCAGCTTGGCGGATTTCCTGCTGTAATAGTTCTTTACCACGAGCCACCACATCTTCTGCACCGATATCCTGATTGATCCGCTGACCAGTATTACTATCGTCCGTATCAACTGCCGCATCCAATTGCAGCATTAACGCCTGGACCTGTCGGGCATTGAAAGGACGATCTTCGGGATTTTTTTCCAGCAAGCGGTTAACGATGGCATCCAATTCAGTAGGGCAAGACCCTACAAAATCGCGAACATGGGGGGCATCACTGCGTAAATGTTGCTCAAACAGCTGGGCGAAATTATCACCCTGAAATGGGGTTCGGCCAACCAGCATCTCAAACAAACAGCAACCGAGCGAGTACAGATCTGCTTTTCCTGAAACAGCCTCATCCCCGGTGATTTGCTCAGGAGCCATGTAGGCGTGCGTTCCGACGGTCATACCAGTTGCCGTGATATCACTTCGATCAAGATCGCGGGCAATTCCAAAGTCGCCGAGCTTGATCTCACCTGTCTTGGTCAGAAACAAGTTACTGGGCTTGAGATCACGATGAATGACGCCATGGTTGTGGGCATACTGGAGAGCCGAACAAATTTGGCGAGTTACCTCAGCAACGATCGGCCAATCAAAGACCCCCTTTACCTGCAGCAGTCCTTTGACCGTGCCGCCATCAACGAGTTCCATGACGTAGAACAAGATCCCATCATCTTCACCACCACCGTAGTAGCGTACGATGTGGGGATGGCTCAGACGTTCCAAAATCTCCATTTCACGACGGAAGCGAGCACGGATCAACTGATCCTGAGACACTCCGGGATGCAGTTTTTTGATAGCCACCTGTTTTCGAGATGACTTTTCGGTGGCACGATAGATCGTACCAACCGTTCCGACGCCTAAGACGTCACCCAATTCAAATTCGGAGCTCTGTCGGAACGTCTGCATGACTGGCTAAATCTCCATCACCTGCACGTGACTCCATGGTGGAACACACACAAACAACTCTGCGCCAGATGCGATTCGAGCGGCTCAGGCTTGAAAGGAGCCTGAGCCAAACATCAAAGAACGGGACTAAACGCCTGCGATCTTCTCGATGCGAACGCGAGTGTGGATCTGGCGATGACCCGTTCGGCGGCGGCTATTTTTACGACGCCGAAATTTCTGGACGTAAATTTTCTTGTCCATTTTGGGTCCGATGATCGACGCTGTGACCGATGCGCCATCAACCGTTGGCGAACCCAGCTTCAATCCATCGTCGCCGCTTACGGCCAAGACTTTCTCAAAAGTAAGGCTCTCACCTTGGGGGACGTCTCGGTAATCGACATCGACCTCCATTCCGGGCTCGACTCGATATTGGCGACCGCCGTCGACGATGATGGCGTACATAAAACTATCTCTCTACAAGTTTGGTGTCTGAGTTTTCGGGCCGCGTAGTCTAACGCCCCCTGCCACTGGCGCACAGGCCTTCCTGCAGGTCTTTTATGGCGATATCGGTTTGTTTTTGGCGGTAGATGGGATGTTTTTCCGATTTCGCCGATGAAATCGGCATCAGACGCCCGCGAGACCGATTCGCCGCCGAACTCGTCCAATGACTTGAAAAAGCTCATTTTATGGATGGAATCAAGGGCCGAGCCTGAGCAGGGAAACAAACTGGTGAGGCAACTGCCGCTGCGGAGCCTCATTTCACGCTCTGCAGCCCCGGCGATGACAGCTCGAGAATTTATGTCATAAGACGCTACTTTGGCCAGATCGCGTCTCGGCGGTCGAGAAATGCCTGAATCCCCTCCAAGGCAGATTCCGTCGTGCAGGCCGTAGCACTGCCAGCCGCACCTGCAGAAAGCTGACTGAGCAGCAATTCACCAACACTCTCATTCAGCAAGCGTTTGGTTGCCTGAATTGCTTCTCGTGGGGCTGCAGCACACTGGGCCGCCAATTCGGTCGCAGCAACCCAAATTTGCTGAGGGTCCACCGGCTCATCACATAATCCCCAACAACTCGCCTGATCAGCGGTGACAGTTTGCCCAGTCAAAACCATCCGGGCTGCGGTCGCCGCACCACACCGGAATGACAGCAGGGCAGTCGTGGCGCCACCCACCAACCCACGACGCACTGCAATCGCGCCGAACGTCGCCTGCTTTGAAGCCACGATCAGATCGGCGGCCAAAGCAAGCCCAAGCCCTGCACCTAGGGCGCTGCCATCCACAGCAGCAACAATCGGCTTCGGAAAGCGGAGCATCACTTCATACAGCTCGGTTAAATTTCGCCAAGCTGCTAGCCACTCTGGAAGGGCTGAACTCTCTGGCATCTGGGCAATCTCCGATAGCACCTGAAGATCAATTCCAGAACAAAAATGATCTCCGCTACCCGTCAAAACAACCGATGCCACCCGTTTTTCCTGATAGACATCAGAAAAAGCTGTGGTCAAATCCTCGATCAATTGAGGGTTCAATGCGTTTCTGGTCTGCGGACGATCCATCAAAATCGTGGCAACATTGGCATGAACTTTGACATCGACGTATTGCACAGCGGGCCTCCGGTCGCGACGACAGAAACAAAGAGTGATCGGAGCATCCATGATGCCGTAATTTCCGACTACCGACCAGCCATGCAAAGCCAAAAGAAAACCCCACGGATCTTCTACGAAGACGACCCATGGGGCTCAGTTTAAAACATATCACGGAGCAAGTTATTTGCAGCATCCGCAGGAAACTTCAGTGGTCACAGGCTTACACACCCGAACCTGAACCTCCTTCATCGTGGTCACAGGAACACACACAGTGTATTCCTCAGGTACCTCTTCAGTGACTGTGTCATAAACCGTCACCTCACAGGTGCGAGTCCGCTCTTCAGGCACACACTCTGTGTACTTGACTTCGCGCGTCTTTTCCTGAGTTTCCATGCGATTTCGCTTTACAGTGCGAGTTCGCTCTTCAGTCTTGAAGGTGGTCTCTGAGACCATGCGAGTACGATCTTCCATGCGAGTCTTGGTAACGGGAACCTTACGAGTACGCGTTTCCTTAACCATCTTTGTCACGGGAACCGTTCGTGTCTTCTCTTCAACACGGCAATTGGTGACGTCACGAGTTCGCTCTTCTTCTCGCGTCTTGCAAACGTTGACCATACATTTCCGCTCTTCGACTGTCATCTCACAGTAGGCAACTTTCCGGGTCCGCGTTTCCATTCGTGTTTTGCAAACAGGAACGGTCCGGGTGCGATTTTCGCGGCGGTAGGTCGTGACAGGTACTGCGCAAGTTCGCTCTTCAAGACGGATTTTGCAAACAGGAACTTCGCGAGTTCGCTGTTCAGTGTGATACTTGGTAACCACACAATCCCGGGTTCGTTCCTCAATTCGACACTTCTGCACTTTAACCATCTGTGTTCGCTGCTCAGAGCGACACTTAGTAACGCTGACTTTTCGAGTTCGCGTTTCGGTTTTGCAATGAGTCACTGGCACTTTTCGCGTACGAGTTTCTAATTTGCAGCGAGTCACTGTGTAGGTGTAGGGCACCTTCGTAGTTTGACGCTCGTAAGTGGTACATGGCACTTCTTCAGTCACCAAATTCGGAACATGAACGCGCTTGTAAACCGTTTTTGTTCCGCCACAAGCATCGTTGCAACCGTTGCGACAACCACGAGTACAACCACCACAGGCAACTTGCACTGCCTCACACTCATAATGACCTTTGTCCCGAGTGACGGTCCGCATCGTAGTAACCGGAACGCACTTAGTCACGGTACGCTCGGCACTCATGGTTTCCTTTACAGGAACCTGAACCGTGTAAGTCTGCTCGACTTCTTCCGTGTAGGGAACCTGAACGGTGTAAGTCTGCTCAACTTCTTCGGTATAAGGCACCATCACCGTGTAACTCTGTTCGACTTCCTCTGTGTAAGGAACGTTGACCTTGTAGGTCTGAGTCACTGTTTCCTTGACTGGAACACGCACGGTATAGGTCTGCTTGACCATTTCAGTGTAGGGAACGCGAGCCTTGTAGGTCTGCTTGGTCATCGTGGTCTGTGGAATACAAACGCTATACGTCTGCTCGACCTGCTCGGTGTAAGGAACACAAACCTGAAACTCGACTTCACGGGTTTTGTTCACAGGAACCTGGACGCTGAAGGTCTTCTCAACCTGCTCCGTGTAAGGAACCATCACTTTGTAAGTTTCCTTCTCCTTGTAAGGCACCGAAACTTTGTAAGTTTCGGTCACTTCCTCAGTCTTTGGCACGCAGACTGTGTAGGTTTGCTCTACCTCCTCGGTGTACGGCACGCACACCTGATAGGTCTGCTCTACCTCGTTCGTGACAGGAACCTGAACCGTATAGGTCACTTCCTCAGTATACGGAACGCAAACGTTGACCTTGTACGTCTCAGTGCGAGTTTTTTGGTGCGGAACATTGACTGTGTATGTTTGATCCTGCGTTTCGACTTTGGCCACTCGACGAGTGACACTTCTCATCCTCGTCCTTGTTTCCCGCTGATAGGTCGTGTGTGGAACCATCCGCGTCTCAGTAACATACTGAGCACGCGTGACTGTCCGGGTTCCACAATCTGCCTCGGTTTCAGCACACGCTGTGGCGCACGCTGAACGACTTTTACAGCCTTTGCAATCACCGCATGCCGCTTCGGCCCCAATGCTGCCCAACAGCGCTGCCAAAACCCCAAATATACCGTGCAAAAATCTCGATCTCATTTCAGAATATTCCCCAAAGGTGCCCGCAGAGCGGGGACGAAAAAAACGTTCTCGGTGACAAAATTGATTACTACGCAGACTAGGCAGAACTCCACCGAGCGGGGAAAGTTTAGGCACTGCACTGCGCATGTCAATCTGCGCCGCTCGACAAGACTGGGCAAAAAGGGCAACTTGCAGCAGCTTCGTTTTCGCCTTATATATTACGATTGGGGGGGCTGAAGACCGCAAATCAGACCACTCCAAGCTTTCAGTTAAGCAGCTTGGCTCAACATGCAGCGCCGAAGCCCAAACTGAAATCCCCTGTTCAGCAGACTCAACTCAGCCAGCTAGCTGGCTGGCAAACTGACAGAAATTTCCTGGCTTCATCCGAAGCCGGGTGGTGCAACGATGGGCAAGCCCTGCTGATTCTCAGGCGTACCCACCGGCTGCTACTCAGCCGGTGTTGAGCTGAGTTGTTGATCTGAACGCGTTTCAACCGCAGCAATCAGGCCACCGTGACAACTCAAGAAGGAAGGAATGGCTTTTCTTCACCGTAGGTGCAAGAATCGATAACGAAGAGCCGATAGGCCAGAATGGGGCCGTTTTGCGAGCAATAATCCACATCTTCAGAAGTCGGCACCTGTGACAAAACATGCATCATTACCTATGATCCAGAGTGCTGGCAGAATCATGGGACTCGACTGTGTTTCACGGTGGATTGATGATGCATCGATTGACGCATTGATGGCTCTGTTCTGCACCAGACGACAACAGTCCAATCGTGACATTTCATGGTTCGGCGCAGTTGTGAGTCCACTTCTTGGAATGCCAAGGCGGGTTGTGATGGGAGAAGGTCGATGAATCGATCGCCTCAGGCGGCGACACAGTCCATGAGCGAATCAGGCAAATTAATCTGCGTTGGAGATCCGTCCACTCTTCCGAGTGGGATCGCTCGTGAAAGTGTGATTCTCGTCGACACATCGATTGCAGTCGTCGATGCCCTGAATGAGCCATCAATCGCTGGTGTATGGATTGCTCGAGATCAACTGCCTCAAATCAGCGAGCTACGAGGGATTGCCCAGAGTGGCCTGATGCTGAGAGACATGCCTGAGGGCGTGGCGCTGATGGACGCCGACATGCGAGTGCTGTGGGCGAACGATCGCCTCATAGAGTGGGCAGGCAAAGAAAAAGTTCCCGTTGCAGGCCGGAACTTTTACGAATTACTGTCAAACCCAGAAATCATGGGTCCTGATTTCTGCCCTTTTCACACGGCACTCGCCACCAGTGAAGAAAGCACCAGTACGCTTCACAGTGACGGCAATCGGTACTACCAGATTCATGCCGCCCCGATCGTGCAAAGTAATCATACACGGCAGTTGATTGTGACTGTCAGCGACGTGACAGATGAGATTCTTCAACAGCAAAAACTGGCAGCCATTCATCAGGCAGGTCGTGAGTTGGCGGATCTGCGTCCCACGGAAATTTTCATGATGGAGGTTGATGACAGGATCGACCTCTTGAAAGAGAACATACGTCATTATCTCAGCGATCTGCTTAACTTCGAAGTCATTGAGATACGACTGCTCGAGCATTCGACTGGTAATCTCGTTCCACTGTTGAGCGTGGAAATCGATCAGGATGCATCTGATCGGCAGCTCTTTGCTCATCCTCAAGGAAACGGCATTACAGGCTACGTGGCAGCAAGTGGCATGAGCTACGTTTGCCATGACGTTGAGAATGATCCGCTGTTCATTCCGGGGACAAGTACATCACGAAGTTCCCTGACTGCCCCCCTGATTCTGCACGATCAGGTACTCGGCACCATCAACGTCGAAAGCCCAGAACCAGCCGCATTCACTGACAGCGATCTTCAGTTTCTGGAGATTTTCGCCCGTGATGTTGCTTTTGCACTCAACACGCTCGAGCTTCTGGTTGCGCAAAAGGCCAACACTGCCCAGCAATCGTGTGATGCGATCCACAGCGCAGTGGCGATGCCCGTTGATGAAATCCTCAATGATGCGGTGAACGTCATGGAAGGCTACATTGGTCACAGCCCTGAAGTGGTCGATCGTCTGCGGCGCATTTTGCACAACGCACGTGACATCAAACAGACGATTCAACAGATTGGCCAACGCATGACGCCGTTGGAAGCAGTACCAGCCGGTGTGCAATCACCACAACACGCAGCCCTGCGCGAAAAACGAATCCTCGTGGTTGATGCCGACGAACAGGTTCGCGAAGACGCGCATCAGTTGCTGGAACGGTACGGATGCATAGTCGAAACAGCACAAAAGGGGGCCGAAGCGGTAATGATGGTTCGCAGCAGTGGCGGTTCAAGCGGTTACGATGTCATTATCAGTGACATTCGCTTACCCGACTTCAGCGGCTATCAACTGATGCTACGTCTGGGGGACATCATTCACCGGGTGCCGATGGTTCTCATGACTGGATTCGGGTACGACCCGGGACATTCGATCGTAAAAGCCCGACAAAACGGCCTGCACCCAAAATGTGTCCTGTTCAAACCTTTCCGACTCGATCAGATGATCGACGTTGTGAAAACGATACTGGACCTTAACAAGAACGACCCGTTGCGACCGAAGTTGGATGCTGACTGAGCCTCAACATCCTAAGATGCTGTCTTTCATTTCCAGCCATCTTTCTTAGAACTGATTCCTGAACCCTACCGCAACGATAAGCTGAGACCAGACGGGTCAGTTGCTCTCTTCCATGTCCTGAATGTACTGCCGCAAACGCTCCAACTCATCAGCGGTTCCTTTGAGTTTGAGCATATTTTCAACTCTCTTGAGCAACTCGACCTGATTGACAGGTTTACTGAGGAAATCGTCCGTGCCGGCTGATACCGCGCGCTCGATATCACCCAGCTCATTCAAAGCGGTAACCATCAGGATCATCACTCGACTGGTCTCGGAGTTGCCTTTCAGCGTTTCACAAACCTCAAACCCGCTCAGTCTTGGCATCATGACATCCAGCAAGACCAGATCCGGATTGAAGGTTGCGACCTTATCCAAGGTATCTTGGCCATCAATCGACGTTTCGATCTCACAGTCGACATTAACGAGATAGGCTTCGAGCAATTCCCGATTAGCGTCATTGTCATCAGCGATCAGAATTCGGTGCATTGAACGGATTGAGGGGTACAACGGGTTAAAAATGTCTGGAACCAGCTATTCAGACAATCTGAAACGCTGGTCGATCAGCAGGCGGGAGCGGTCGCCACTCGACCCGCGGGCACAGGAAAGTCCTCGCACATGTCACGGACTTCGCCACAAATCTTTTCGTGCAAGGCAGAATCGTCTGAATTGTTCAGCGCCTGGTGAATCCAGACACCGACACGTTTCATTTCTTCTGGCCCCATCCCACGAGTGGTGAGCGCGGGGGTTCCGATTCGGATACCGGAAGGATCCATCGGTTTACGGGTATCAAACGGAATCATGTTCATGTTGACGGTGATTCCGCAATTGTCCAACACTGCCTCGGCCTTCTTACCGCCGAGCCCTGCTGCAGTGACGTCTACCAGCATCAAATGGTTTTCGGTGCCGCCACTCACCAAAGGCAGCCCATTGGTCATCAGAGTCTCAGCGAGCACCTTGGCGTTGTCTACCACCGCTTGTCCGTAAGCTTTGAAGTCGTCTGCCATGGCTTCACCAAAACAAACAGCTTTGGCAGCGACCACGTGCATGAGCGGACCACCCTGCGTTCCAGGGAACACATTTCGATTGACTAATTTGAGGTGATCTTGCTTACAGAGAATCAGACCACTGCGGGGTCCACGCAGGGTTTTGTGCGTCGTGGTGGTGACATAATCGGCATAGGGAACAGGGCTGTTATGAACCCCGGCGGCGACCAGCCCGGAATAATGAGCCATATCGACCAACAATCGAGCTCCGACTTCATTTGCAATTTCTGCAAACTTGTCATGCGGAATCTCGCGAGGGTAAGCACTCGCTCCCGCGACGATTAATTTCGGCTTATGCTCTCGAGCCAGCGAAGCAATTTGATCAAAATCAAGTCGGTGGTTATCCGGATCAACTCCATAGCTATGGAAATTGTAGAGCCGACCGCTGATGTTCAGTTTCATTCCGTGGGTCAGGTGCCCACCTTGAGCCAAATCGAGCCCAAGGACATTGTCCCCTGGTTCCAAGCAACTAAGGTAAACAGCCGTATTGGCCTGTGATCCACTGTGTGGTTGCACATTGGCGGCTTCGGCACCAAACAGCTGCCGAGCCCGCTCTAGGGCGATATTCTCGACAACATCGACGTGTTCACACCCACCGTAATAGCGGCGGCCAGGGTATCCCTCAGCGTATTTGTTTGTCAGCACACTGCCGGCGGCCTGCATGATCGCCAAGCTGGTGTAATTTTCGCTGGCGATCATTTCCAAGCCATCATGCTGACGAATCGCTTCGGCTTCAATCGCGTCCCAGACTGCTGGATCTTGCTGCTGCAATGGATTCATTCGGCCTATTCTCGATGATTGAGGGGGTGAACCGGGTCGGCCCGGCATCGGCACAGTTAAAAAGCCCGTGCATGAATTGTCGACGTCAGTAGGCAGACCGTCAATGTCCGCGGCTAGATCACTTCGGACAGCCGAACTGACCTGATTTTCAGGTACCTCTACCCGAAACAATGCGAAGAACTGGGAAAGAATGTTTGGATTCCCCCTACTTTATCGGATAAAACGGTAAGTTGTGCTGAACTAAGCATCTCTCCCGCGCGTTGAACGTAGTAGACATCTCCCGTCCGCTCCTATTCGACTCAAAAAGGCGTTGCTTTTCCTTGCAACGCTTTGCCGTGACCTAACCTTTCCAAGGAATCCGATCCTTAATCATCTCAAGTGTCTGGAATGAAATACCACTACAAAATCATTGCTCTTGTCCTCGCTCTCGCCCCCATGACGCGTGCTGAGGCCGTCTTGGCCCCCTTTGAGAAAGTCTCCGAGGGGTACACGAAACTCGCTGTCAACGATCAAAAGAACCCGAAAGGCCTCTTCACCCTGTGGAAGAAGGACAAGGATGCCCAACTGTTGGGCGAATTGCCCAAGAACTTCATGGGTAAGAATTATTTCATCGCTCTGACCGTCAGTAGCGGTGACAAATACGCGGGTTTGCAGTCGGGTGACTGGGTCGTCCAATGGCGTCGCTACGGCGATCGCTTGGCCCTGATTGCTCCCAATCTGGACATCAGAGCCACAGGCGATGCTGAAAGCAAAGCATCTGTCAAACGCTTGTTCACCGACCGAGTGTTGCTGGATGTAGCCATTCTCGCTTTGGGACCCACCGGTGGACCTGTCATCGACTTGGATGCACTGCTGATTGGAAACGCAAGCCGCTTCTTCGGATCTTCGGTTCGCATCAGTAATTCGCGGATCACCAAACTGTCATCAGCCAAGGTTTTCCCGGGCAACGTCGAAATTGCATTTGAAATTGTTGGTGGTAGCGGCCGCCTGCAAACCATCCACTACTCGTTCAGCGAAGTGCCCAGCGCAACCGCAGGCTACAAGCCTCGAAAAGCTGATGAGCGAGTAGGTTACTTCACAACTTCCTTTTCGGACCTGAGCAAGTACGAAGACGACGACACACGGGTCCGATTCATCAATCGTTGGAAACTACAGAAGCGTGATCCAAGCCTTCAACTAAGCCCTCCGAAAGAACCAATTCGTTTTTACGTTGAACACACTGCCCCCGTCCGCTATCGCCGCTGGATCAAAGCCGGTGTTGACTACTGGAACAAGGCGTTCGAGAAAGTAGGTTTGATCGACGCGATCGTGATCGAGTACCAGGACGCGCAGAGTGGTGTTCACATGGAAAAAGATCCTGAGGACGTTCGCTACAACTTCATTCGCTGGTTGAATAACGATGTGGGAACAGCGATTGGTCCCAGCCGCGTGCACCCTTCCACAGGTGAAATCCTCGATGCCGATATCATTTTGACCGACGGCTGGATCCGGCACTTTAATTACAACTATGAAGACCTGATGCCAAAGTTGGCAATGGAAGGCATGGCTGCAGAAACACTGGCGTGGCTTGGCAAGAACCCGCGTTGGGATCCTCGCGTCCGGCTGGCTCCGGCTGAAAGGGCAAATTACCTTCGAAATGAATTCCAACGGCAATCCCAACTGCCTTTGGCCGGCTATCAATTTGCTCAAGCTGACCCCTCACTACTGGGCGACGATGAGTTTGATGGTTTGTATGGACACGTCAGCCAGAAAAATGGTCTGTGCATGGCTGCCAGCGGTCGCAACTTGGACCTCGCTTTAGCCCGGATGGACTGGGCCTTGTCTTTGATGGCTACCGAAGAAGCCGAGAAACAAAAGAAGCGAAAGAAGAAGAATCAGTCCAAGGAGAAAGAAGGCGACAAAAAAGAGAGCGCTGACGAGGACAACAAGGACGACAAGGAAGCAGACAAGGACGACGAAGAGAAGAAAGAGGAAGGAACTGACGAGAAGAAGAAAAGCATCGAAGCAGTGGCTAAGAAACCCGCTGCTCCCGCTGACCCGATGCTCGATGGCATGCCAGAATGGTTCGTCGGACCACTCCTCGCTGACCTGGTTGCCCACGAAGTGGGACATACCTTGGGCCTACGTCACAACTTCAAAGCCTCCGGCTTGCTGACCCTCGATGAAATTAATAGTAAAGCAGTGAAAGGCAACAAAACCTTCACCGCGTCGGTGATGGATTACACGCCGATTAACTACCGACTTGAGTCAGGTGAGGTTCAAGGTGACTACGGAATGATCGACATCGGACCGTACGATTACTGGGCGATTGAGTACGGCTACACAGCCGACGACAAGAAGCTCGCGGAAATCCTGAAACGTTGCAACGAACCAGAATTGCAATACGCAACAGACGAAGACACCAATGGACCTGATCCACTGGCTCGTCGCTACGACTTCTCGAAAGATCCTCTCGACTACGCCAATGAGCAGCGGAAGCTGGTCAAGCTTTATCGCGAGCGAATCCTAGATAAATTTGTCAAAGAGGGCGACAGTTGGGCCAAAGCCCGCCGTGGTTACGAGCTGACACTCAGCTTGCAGACACGCTCAGTCAACATGATGGCTAACTGGATTGGTGGTGCGTTCATCAACCGCGACAAGAAAGGCGATCCTGGTGATCGTCCGCCTGTTGAAGTCGTTCCCGCAGCCCAGCAAAGGGCTGCCTTGCAATTCGTGATTGACACCTCCTTCAACGACGACGCCTATGGCCTGACGCCAAAGTTGCTCGAGCGAATGAGTGTCGACAAGTGGCTCGACGGTGGCTCACGTAACGCAATGTCGAACGAAGCTACTTGGCCAATCCATGATCGAATCCTTGGTGTGCAAGCATCTGCCCTAACTCTGTTGATGAATCCGACAACTCTGCGAAGGGTTTACGACAACGAATTGCGACTGCCTGCAGACGTCGATACGTTGACGCTTCCTGAGTTGCTTTCGGCAATCAACAAGGCAGTTTGGAGCGAACTGGAAGCGGAGTGTCCCGATGGACGAAATGATCGTGAGCCAATGATCTCATCACTGAGAAGAAACCTTCAACGTGAGCACATGCAACGTCTTGTCGACCTGATCCTCGGATCCTCGGACGACACCGCAGCGCACAAGCCGATCAGCAATCTTGCCAGAATGGAATTGCGAGAGCTTTCCGGTACCATCCAAGGCTCCCTGGATAAATGCGGCAAGAAAATGGACGCCTACACCAAGGCCCATCTGGCAGAGACGAAAGAGCGGATCGAGCGCGCTTTGGAAGCTGGCTACACCTACAATGCAGCCGCGACTCAAAGCCCAATCATGATGATGCTTGGTAGAGAGACAGATAACGAATAGTAATATTCGTTAACACTGCTAACTGCTAATAAGCAGTTCCCAATTCAAGGGCGTTTCGGAAACGAGACGCCCTTTTTTTGCGCATGCATCTGACAATCCCCGGACTCCACTGAAAATACTCACTGCTGCCCGCTGACAAACCCGCTAAACTGCCGGTTGACCATGCCGACATCCTACCTTTGTGGAGCCACACCCATGCCTCGCTCGCACTATTCAACACTCTCACCCGTGCTGACCCTGCTTCTATTGCTTCAGATTACAAACGCATCCGCAGAAAATCTGAAGTTTGAAAAAAAGGTGATTGATCCAAATCTCGGCAAGGTTTGTTATGCAGTCACTGCCGCTGATGTTGATGGTGACAATCGTCTGGATGTGGTCGCAATCAGTGAACGCGAAGCGATGTGGTACCGGAACCCTGATTGGAAAAAGCATGTAATGATTAGTGATGCCGTCACAAAGGATCATGTCTGCATTGCCGCCGGCGACATTGATCGAGACGGTAAAGTTGACTTTGCGATGGGGGCAGGATGGCCCAAGAATGGCGGTGACATTTTCTGGATTCGTCGTGGCAAATCGTTACAGGCTCCATGGACCGTTCATCCCATTGGTGCCGAAGCATGGACACACCGAATGCGGTTTTCGGATGTGCTGGGAACAGGTAGAGATCAATTGGTAGTCACACCCCTCAACGGTGATGGCAGTAACGGCATTCGTTTGCTGGCGTATCCGATTCCTGATCAACCGGCCGATCAAAACTGGACCCCAAAGGTCATGACTCGGTCGCTGAATCGAGCTCATAATCACTGGCACATCGGCAATTCAAAAGCGGACCAACCTGATCACACAATCGTCGCCAGCCAAGAAGGCTTAACCCTCGTGCGGCGAAGCGCAGATGGCAGTTTTTCCGTTTCCGAAATCTCCAAAGGAGCAACAGGTGACCGACCTCCACAAAGCGGTGCTGGGGAGGTCAAGAAGGGAAAGCTCGGCAAAAAGATCATGTTGGCGACCATCGAACCCATGCACGGCAACCAAGTCGTCGCGTACCTCGGGGAAGCATTAAATAATCAAATGCAACGGGTTGTGCTCGACGACTCGCTTGCCCAAGGACATGCCATTTGGTGTGCAGACTTCAACGGTGATGGGAAAGACGAAGTGGTCGCAGCTCACCGGGAAGCAAAAACCGATGGAACTCCGCCAGGTATCTATTTGTATCAGTCAACAGACGACACCGGTGAGCGCTGGGAACGCACCCAGTTGGATTCTCCGATGGCATGCGAGGACCTATGGTGCGACGATTTTGATGGGGACGGACAAGTCGATATTCTGGCGGGGGGGCGTTCAACACATGACGTCAATCTTTACCTCAATCAGACGCCCCAATGAGCCGAAACCAAGCTCTTGGGCTGCTGTTAATCGCAACAACCAAAACAAGTTAACGAGTTGCGGAAATCAGCAGCCTCTGATTCTTAAGCATCACTAGAGAAAATGTGTTTAAAGTCCGATGTCTCTGGAACAGGACCAGAAATGCCAAGCTTTGGTGGTTTGGGGCTTCCGTCCATCAGTGGTTACCGATTTAACGATCGCAAGTTGGCAGGCGCGTCAATTCTGTTTTTCAAGCCGACATAATTTTTATTAGACGGGCGACAGTTTCAGAAGCGCATCCCAGCAAACACTACAGCACCGTTACATGTTGTTACATACGATCTTTTTTATTCGTCTGACTACTTAACGAAATACTATGCGCGGCAATGAACCAATTTCACCCACAGTCTATATGATCGACGACGATCCGAATGACGTGGTGATCATACGTAGATTGTGCGAATCCGTTGGCCTCCGAGTGGAGAGTTTTAGCTCACCACAGGACTTTCTGATGCAGGCTCGATCAGTCAAATCCGGCTGCATCGTTGCCGATTTAATGATGCCTGAGATGACCGGCCTGCAACTCCACGCAGAGCTGAAGGATTCTCAGGCAGAGATTCCAATCATTGTGATTACTGGGCACGCGGACGCACAGACCTGTCGAACAGCTCTTCGCAACGGGGTTTTTGACTTCGTAGAGAAGAGCTTCAATCCGCATGACCTGCTGGTAGTGATTCAATCTGCAATCGAAGAAAACACTAAGAAGAACAACGAACGACGCCTTCGCGAGAAAGCCGAGCAACAATTCGACAATCTGTCGAAACGTGAAGATGAGGTCATGAAGTTACTCGTCACCGGATTGACTCTCAAGTCGATTGCACGTGAGTTGCGGATCTCAGTGCAAACAGCCTCGAAACATCGGCTCCGACTATTCGAGAAGCTTGATATTCACAACGAGGTTGAGCTCGTCAAGTTGCTGATGCGGATTGACCCCTCGCTTCCGCTGAACGGCTACAGCGCTGCCTGAGCATGCGTGTTTCTACATGCGTCCTAATATATCACTCACTTCTGCTCGCTGCGGCGGCATGAAGTGGTTGAATGGTTCGGCCATGTGGTCACTACAGATACCATTGATCGACAGAGCGCACTTCGTTGCTTTGATGAAGCGGCTGGCGTATTTGCCAACCGTATAGATTTGCTGCAGCCTATCGACACGCTGACTCAACACTTTGATCTGCTGCTGGTTATGTGCAATGGCTGCCTGATACAGATCGACGAACAGTTGCGGGTAAATATTCGCGCCACCGTTGACTCCCCCGTCGCCGCCCATCGCAATGGCTTGGGCCGTAAGGTGCTCTGGTCCAACGAACATCGACCAATCGGGGCGATGTTCTTTTAAACCCAGCATCTGTTGAAAGTACTTCATATCACCACTGCTGTCTTTGACACCAACAATTTGTTGATGTTGAGTCAACGTTCGTAGCGTATCGATTTCAAACCAGACCTTTGTCAGACTCGGCATGTTGTACAGCATCAACGGCAGCGGCACTTCTTCCACAATGTCGGCAATGTACTGAATCAACTCAGTCTGACCCGCAGGAAAGTAGTAGGGTGTCGAAAGCACAACCGCATCGGCTCGCGATTCTTTGGCAAAATCCGCGAGTCTCAAAGACTCTACCAGTGAGGTATCAGTGACACCCACGAACACAGAAACTCGTTGTGCGACGGTTTCACAGACAAGCTGAATGAACTCACGGCGGAGACGATAGCTGAGGCTGGGAGCCTCACCAGTCGTTCCCAGAATGAAGACCCCTTGGACTCCCCCTTCGATCACATGTTCAAGCAATCGTTGCGTCCCAGCGTGATCCAACTTGTCGCGATCCGCCAGAGGTGTCACGAGGGGAGGCACAATTCCACGATACAAAGGCTTTAATGATTGAAGAGTGTCCATGCTTTTAAACGGTCATCCAGGCAGCTTTGTAGTTCAGACCCAAATTCAGGATTCGCTGTAGAAGCGCCTCGTAAGTAATACCTACCGACTCTGCCGATTCCGCAAGGTCTTCACCAAATTCAATGTTGGGATTTGCATTTGCTTCAATGACAAAGATTTCTCCCTTCTCTGTCATCCGCAAATCCATCCGACCATATCCACTCATGCTGAGTGCCCTGTAAACTCTTTTGCAGAGTTTGGAGATGCGTTCCTGTGTCGCCACATCCAGATTCGTTGCAGCATGTGTCGTGATCTGGTGCTTTTCCTGGTACTTGCGATCCCACTTGACTCGACTGGTCGCAATACGGGCAAGATCGTCAGGCATACTACCGAAGGTCATCTCCCAAGCAGGAAAGGTCCGCAGTCGCGTGTTACCTAACACACCAACATACAATTCCCGTCCTTCGATGTACTGTTCCGCAATCGCATCATCGTTTGTTTTTTCATGAATGAACTTGACCCTCTCCGCCAAGGCTTCATCGGTATGAACGATCGATGCTTGCGCGATTCCATAGGAAGCGTCTTCGACGGTCGATTTCACAAATAGTGGAAACGAGAGTTTTTTAGGACGATGCACCGTCCTCCCGACAGGAAAAACTGCGAACCGCGGTGTAGGGATTCGGTGGTACGTCAGGACCTTCTTCGATAAGGCCTTATCTTTCGTCAACAACAATCCACGTGGATTACAGCCAGTGTACGGCTGTTGCATGAGTTCCAAATAACTGATCACTGCGAAGTCGTAGGTAACAACACCGTGAAATTCCTCGAGCATCATGAACGTGATATTTGGTTGAAAATCACGCAAGGCCTCGCGAATGGGTGCAAGATCATCATAGACTCCCAAAGGAAGGACTTCGTGTCCCAATCGGCGCAGCGTCTCGCAAACATCAAACTCTGCCTTCCATGGGTCCATCTCTGCTTCCGACACCCCATCAAGAGTTCGGGGCGGTACATGACCATCACGCACAAGCACTAGAACACGCAGTTTGCTCATTGCTTGGCTCGCGGTTGATGGCTATTGAATAATTTGCTGTCAGACGAAATTGACAGCATGCAGTCCAGCCATAATTTCAACGGGAAATATTTCAACCGAAGTTCGCGGTCAGAACGGAAGAACTCAAATGGCAAAGCGGTGCCTTCCCTCATGTATGAAGCTTGTGGTTCGCACGGCTACCAAAATCATCGCATCACGTTTTGCATCCTCGGAAGATGCTCCTAACCGCAATTTGAGTTCACGACATCGTTGGATCATTTCCTGCACCACTTGATCAATGGTGTACGTGTACTCGCCAGTCCAACGTGCAACGGCACGACGCAATTCACCCCGCACTCGCACCAGGAAAGCTGCAGCCGTTGGGTTCCGCCGATGCGTTGGATCGCTCGAAAAGAGTTTGCGTAAATCGTTGTCATAGATACTTGGAAAATCGAATCCGTATCGCTCACGTTTGCGTGCGTAATGTGTCCGCAGAGTTTTTCGAATTTTCGAAATCGGCTCCGCCTTGGCTCGTGATTTCACATGAGCGCTTTTTCCATCAATCGACTTCATGAAGTCATCAACGATGTTCAGCTTATGAATCGCTGGCCAATCTCGATAGCGAGTCCGCCACCGCGATCCCGGCCGAAGCCAAACGGCAAATGTTTCTGCAAAGTCTTCCAATGGATGTGCCTGAGCGTACCACATCTCGAGATGCTGCACGAAGTTACGACTGGACGGCTTCGGGCGATAGCAATCTGGGTAAGGCTGGGAAGGTTTACCGAAGGCTTTCCGGTAGCGGGCACGGCGTCGAAGACGATAGGCTGTGTCAATCGCATGCCCTGCTTCGTGCCGTAGAATTTTCATGCACCAAGCCTTGGTACCTCCCTCTACTTCAAGTAACTGTTTCCGCTCCAAACGGATCAATCTTGGGTGGGCCAAATAAAAGGGGATCGCGATACCCGGAATACCATCTGGTGAAAACCATTCATCACTCAACCAACAATGGGGCGAAAACTTGAGCCCGCGGTGTGCTAATTCTTGGTTAAGCTGTTGGATCCGATCTTCCAATGGAGTCCCGTGAATCGTGAGCTTCAGATCACAGATCCGCGCATCGAGCAGCTCCTCGTCCGTCATCGAGTTCAGATCTGGCTTTTTCGTCGACATGTTGCGATTGAAAAACTAAAAACCGGGGAATTTAAGCCGAAGCGATCGCGACAGTTTATTCAACAAACGACCAATGTCTTTACACAAAAACCACGAACTGGGCAAAAGCATTTCACCGCAGACTATGGATCCCATCGCTGATTCACATATGCTGGCAGTCTCGTTCGCGAGATTGACCGGTCCCGGAAGGAGCGCGATTGCTGTCCTGATACTGCAAGGAAACGGCGCTGAGACAATCCTTCAACGTTGCTTTGAGCCTGTAAATCACGTCCCATTTGAGGCAGGTCAGATCCGTTACGGACTCTGGATCGGACCAGGTCAGGATGCCCCCAAGACGTCGGAAACACCGACGAAATCAGAAGAACAACCAGCTGAGTCCGTCGTGATCACCCCCGTAGCGGACCAGAAGTTCGAAATTCACTGCCATGGTGGGCCCGCTGCCATCGCTCGAATTGAGACCGACCTGCGGGCCTGTGGTGCAATCTCTGCGTCCGATGCCGATTTCTCGAATCCGGCGCAGCCACCGTTGCTGATCCGTGAAGCCGAAGCGGTATTGGTGAAATGCACCACACCTAGAGCCGCCGCGATTGCTATGGACCAAGTTCGGGGAACGTTGCTGGCTTGGGCCAGAGACTGGCAAGAATCGCTGGCCGTTGCCAATTTCCCCGTATTTCGAGCAGAGTTGGAGTCTCTCCTCAGAGCAGCGGCCTCAACAGTACGAGTGGCTGAGCCATTTCGTGTCGTTCTGACCGGTCCACCCAATGTAGGTAAGAGCAGCCTACTGAACGCGTTGGTAGGATTTGACCGCAGTATCACGCTCGACATGGCGGGAACCACTCGAGATGTGCTGCATGCCAACACCGTGATTGCAGGCCTGCCCGTCCAGCTGAGTGACACTGCCGGGATCCGTAACAACGAGGGGGCAGAAACAATCGAACGAGAAGGCATGCGACAAGCTCAACTTGCAGTGGGCAAAGCCGACCTGCTGCTGCTCGTATGCGAACCGTTGCCCGAAGGTGGCTACAGTGAAATGCCTCCGCATTCACCTGAAATGCCAAAACTACGTGTACTGAACAAAGTCGATCAGAAACCCAAATCTTCCGAATACACGGATGACCTGACGAACCCTTTTGACGCCAGTACAAATGCCTTAACGGGTGAGGGCTTGGCAGAATTGATGGTTACAATTGGCTTACGGCTCGGCCAAAACCTACCTGAGACTGGCAAACCGGCGCTGCTTAACGAACGGCAATGGGAAATTATGAAACAAAGCTCCCTCGCCGATTCTCCAAAACAGATTTCTGAGCTTCTGGGTCATTTGATAGGTCACAACAATCGGTAAAACAAGATGATTCGAACACTCGTAATATCCGTCACATTTCTGGGATTCACTTTCATGCCACTTCTTGCAAGTTCAGGGGACGAGAATCCGAGTTGGGCAATTGTGATCCATGGCGGTGCTGGAAGTGACCCACAAAACTGGAATGATGCGAAAACCAAAATTCGTGAGGCCGGGCTTCATCGTGCTCTAACGGCTGGACGTAAGGCATTGGCCGATGGCCGCACTGCACTGGATACTGTGGAACTGGTTATCCGTATTCTTGAGGATGATGCTGCTTTCAACGCTGGCCGAGGGGCTGTCCTTACCAAGGAAGGCAAAGTCGAACTGGATGCATCAATCATGGATGGTAAAACTCGTGCGTGCGGTGCGGTCGCAGGCGTCACCGCTACCAGAAACCCCATCAATCTAGCTCGACTCGTGATGACAGAAACTCCCCACGTTCTGCTCGCTGGTCCTGGTGCTGATCAATTTGCTGAACAACAGAAAGTACCGCGGGTCACACCCGATTACTTTCTGAGCAAAGCACGGTTTCCCGAAAGCGAACCCCACTTTGGAACTGTTGGATGTGCGGTTCTGGATTCCCACGGAAATCTCGCTGCGGGAACCAGTACTGGAGGTACGTCCAAAAAGCTACCGGGCAGAGTGGGCGACTCACCGATCGTGGGAGCTGGAACTTATGCGGCGAATGATACCTGTGCTGTTTCAGGAACTGGCGTCGGTGAAGAATACATCCGCAACTCAGTGGCCTACGATGTTGCGGCACGAATGCGTTATGCCAATCAAAGCATTGAAGACGCCGTGACCACAATCATGCAACAAACATTACAAACTGGGGTTGGTGGAATCATCGCGCTTTCCAACGATGGAAAAATTGTAATGCAGCACAACACACCCGGGATGAGTTGTGGTGCTGCTGACAGTTCAGGAAGATTTGAAACGCACTTGGTCCTCCAAAATGGCGGATCTGCGCCAAGCAAAGAAACCACAGACGTTGACACCCCATCAACAGACAACACTGAAATTACTCAGTTACTTCTGCAACAGGTTAAGGATTGGAACCAAGGTGACATCGACGCATTCATGAAACCATATTGGAACAGTGAACAATTGACTTTTTCCTCAGGTGGAAAAGTCACGCGTGGATACAAAAAAACATTGGAAGGCTACAAAGAGCGATATCCAGATTCAAAAACGATGGGAACGTTAGCCTTCGAGGAACTTGAATTCCAAATGCTCGATCATGACGCAATGCAGGTACTTGGCATCTGGAAACTTGCGAGGGATCAAGAACCCCTGGAAGGCCGTTTTACATTGGTGCTTCGGCGATTCTCTGAGGGCTGGAAAATCGTCCACGACCATACCTCGAAGACACCAGATGAGACGGTGCAACCGTGACCCTGCATCATCGCCACCTCAAACATATCGACCGGTATCAATTTCGTTTGATCCTACTCCTTGCAGCAATCAACTTCGTGGCGGCAAGCGGTGAGCAAACAGATGTGCACGCACAAGATTCATCAGCCCCCTCGCGTCAGGCAGTCACTAACGGCATGCACCGCGCCGTTAGCTTTTTCAAAACTCATGTCTCGGCCCACGGTGGCTATGTCTTCCAAGTCAGTGCCGACCTCACCAAGCGAGAAGGGGAGGGCCAAGTGACAGCAACAACTGCATGGATCGAGCCACCCGGCACACCAGCGGTTGGCCTTGCGTTTTTGCGAGCTTACCGACAATGCAAAGATCCAGTCCTACTCGAAGCAGCAAAAGAAACGGCCGAAGCTCTGCGGCAAGGTCAATTGGAATCCGGTGGCTGGGACAACCGCATCGAATTCGCGACCAGAGAAAGGGCCAAATACGCGTATCGCACCGGGATTAAAACAAACCATAAAGACAAACTTCGAAACACTACCACCTTTGACGACAACAAATCGCAATCAGCCATTCGCTTCCTGATGGAACTCGATGACGAGTTGAATCAAACCGTTCCACCAACGCACGAAGCAGTCATGTACGCGTTGGACTCAGTGCTCAAATCTCAGTATCCCAATGGAGCGTGGCCTCAACGTTTCACTGAATTTCCAGATCCTGCCCAGTACCCAGTGATCAAGGCCTCCATCCCCGAGCAGTGGTCAAAGGAATATCCGGGGAAGAAATATGGTGATTTCTACACCCTGAATGACAATACCATCTGCGATTTGATCGAACTGTTACTTGATGCGGCAGAAATCTATCAACGCCCTGATTATCGAGATTCTGCATGTCGGGGTGGTGACTTCCTGATTCTGGCACAGTTACCAGAACCGCAGCCAGGTTGGGCACAACAATATGACAAAGACATGCATCCCGCCTGGGCCAGAAAGTTCGAACCCCCGGCGATCACGGGTGGAGAATCTCAGCGTGTGATGCGGACGCTGATGCGTCTATATCGTCGCACCGTAAGACAGACTGATAATGCCGAACGTTTTTTAAAACCTCTGGATTCAGCAATCCCCTATTATCGACGCTCGGAACTTAAAAATGGACAATTGGCACGCTTCTATGAATTGCACACCAATCAACCGCTATTCTTCACCAAAGAATACAAGCTGACGCATTCCTCCAAGGACATGCCCAGCCACTATGCGTTTCTTATCAGCTCGAAATTGGATTCCATCGAGAGAGAATTCAAAACACTTCGCACAACTTCTGCACAAAAGACACCGCGACAAGCAAGCACAACGCTGCCCAAACGAACAGACGCTCTGGACTCTAAAGTAACGGCCATCCTGAACAGCCTTGATAACCGTGGTGCGTGGGTCGAAACGGGCCGCCTTCGATATCATGGCCCTGATGACACAACAACACAGGTGATCCGCAGTGACACGTTCGTCACCAATCTGATGAGCCTTGCGACATGGCTGGGTGTTGAATGAGTCTTGTTTGCTGCCTGCCAATCACCTCGCCTGTTTCCTGACCGAAGGTTCGTGCTGACCCCATGGCTGATTCTTCATCACACGCCCACAAGCCCCCCGAAATCCCCGGACCGGAACAGCGTCTACCAGTTGTATTGGTGGCAACGCCGCACCCTGCAATTCTGCATCCCGACAAGCTGTTGGAAAACTGTGGTTTGCGTACGCAACGCAGGAGCGGGCCCGGTGGACAGCATCGAAATAAAACCAGCAGCGGTGCTTTCCTACACTATCCCCCCACCAACACCACGGCCGAAGCAACCGAACGAAGAAGCCAAGCAGACAATCGAAAGATCGCACTGGAACGACTGCGATTTCGTCTAGCCGTTGAAGTCCGAAGCCCGTCACCCATGGATGGACACAAAGTATCTTTTGATGAAATGGAACTGAGAACACGGTTCCAGGGAAAACCTCTTAAAATCAGCGATCGCAACAGTGACAAGCCAGCCGTACTAGCGTTGCTTCTGAATGATCTGCACGTGTGTGGTGGTCAACCCAGTGCCGTTGGACCTGCTTGGCACACATCCACCACTGCCATTGTGCGACTGATCAAATCGCATCCCACCGCGTTCACATTCCTGAACCGAATCAGGCAACATCATGATCGGCTTCCGCTGCGATAATTCACTTCCTATGTTTTTACGCAAATAGAGAATCCGACCGAGATTTCAGCTAAACTGGGAACTCAGTGATGAAACCACGATTGTGGAAACTTGACAAGGTAATCGCCTGTCGCCCACTCGAAGATTTCCCACCTGAACGAAACTACTTCTGGCTGAGAAAGAGCCACTCAATCCAAACGAGGTCTTCCTTGATTTTTTCGATGCTAAATTTTTCATTTCGGGCACTGCTGCCAATCTATCTTTGTCTCATACCCTTGCTGAGTTTCTCAGCCGAGATTTTCGTCGAGGCAGAGAGTTTTCAGCAACGTGGAGGCTGGAAACTTGACACTCAGTTTATCCAGCAGATGGGGTCTCCTTACTTGCTGGCTCACGGACTGGGACGACCAGTTGACGATGCCATCACGACAATCGAAGTGTCTGAAGCCGGGAATTACCGTCTTTGGGTTCGCACCAAGGACTGGGTCGCACGGTGGAACACAAAATCATCACCCGGCAAGTTTCAAGTCATCATCGACGAAAAACCTGCCAACGCCACTTTCGGGACGAAAGGTGTTGATTGGACTTGGCACGACGGAGGCATCGTTTCACTGAAAAAAGGAATGGCCAAACTAAGACTGAAAGACCTGACTGGATTTGATGGACGTTGCGACTGCATTTATCTATCCACCAACACTGACCAACCGCCTCCCCCAGCAGACACAGTCCTTTCAAAATGGCGACGTGAACAACTTGGGCTTGCGGCAACTCCTGAAAATCGTGGCCCCTACGACTTGGTAGTGATCGGCGGAGGATACGCTGGCATGGGTAGCGCCCTGTCTGCTGCCCGCATGGGATGCCGCGTTGCTCTGGTTCAGGACCGACCTGTTCTGGGCGGCAATGGATCCAGTGAAGTGCGAGTTTGGGCTAAAGGCAACATACGCCGTGGTAAGTTTCCACGAATTGGTGAGATCATTGAGGAGATCGCTGACAAAGCAAAAAAATCTCCCGGAACTTACGAAGAATTCGGCGATGAGCTGAAGGAAAAAGTAATTCGCAATGAACCCAACATTGACCTGTTACTGAACCATCACGCTCACCGAGTCGACATGGATGGGAACCGTATCGCTGCAGTTCATGCTTTGGATACGCGCACAGGAGGTGAAGTCAAAATCATTGGTGACTACTTTGCCGACTGCACCGGCCATGGTTGGATTGGTACTTGGGCGAAGGCTGATCTCGACATGTCGCCTGACGGGCGAATGGGAATGAGCAACATGTGGGCATGGGGCGAGCAAGACACTACCGCAACGTTCCCCGAGACCCCTTGGGCTCTCGATCTTGAGATGGCCGATTTCCCCTATCCACGGGACCATCACGGTCAATGGTTTTGGGAAAGCGGTTTTGACAAGGATGCGATTGGCGACGCTGAAGGGATCCGTGACTGGAACCTGCGAGCGGTTTATGGTGCATTCAATGCAATGAAGAATCGTGACGGAGCCGACAAACACCAAAACGCGATCCTGACTTGGGTGGCATACGTTGGTGGTCCTCGAGAGAGTCGCCGACTGATGGGCGATGTTGTTCTCACCGAAGACGATGTCGTCGCCAAGAAAGATTTCCCCGATGGCTGTGTGCCGAGTACCTGGTCAATCGACCTTCATTATCCGAAGGAACAGTACGCAAAAAAATACGCCAATAACCCGTTCATTTCCAAAGCAGTACACGGCAAAGGAGTCGATCGCTCTTACGGATACCCAGTTCCGTACCGCTGTTTCTACAGCCGCAACATCGACAATCTGTTCATGGCTGGTCGCTGCATAAGCGTCACTCACGAAGCACTTGGAACAGTTCGAGTGATGAAAACCTGCGGAATGATGGGGGAAGTTGTAGGAAAGGCTGCCTCAATATGTGCATTGAATGATTGCCAACCACGCGATGTTTACGAATCACACTTGGATGAACTACTAACCTTACTGGAACTTCCCGGAAAAGCTCACCGCAGCACACCCTCCGCTGAAATCATTCTTCCTGCCGATGCCCTGCCATTGGCAGGGCCACGAGGACCTGCCAATGGAATGGACATCACGAAACTGGCGGGCACGATCGTCGACGATGAAACCGCAAGTCTCAAAGGAAATTGGACCAACGGCGCAGGACTGCCAAACTATGTCCGCTACGGCTACAAGTACACCGGACCGAACACCAATGCCACAGCAACCTTCAAAATCAAAGCTCCAAAAGCAGGACGGTATTCAGTCCAAGCTTTCAGCCAAGCTCATCCCAACCGTTCCACAAAAACTCCCGTGACTGTGCGTCACAACGATTCGACAAGCCAACACACCATCAACCAACGCCTGAAAAGTAAAGATGATGTGGTGAACATCACGAATGTCACCCTCTCAGAACAGGACGAAGTCATCGTAACCATTGGCACAAAGGGTGCGGACGGCACTGTCCACATTGACGCGGTTCGCCTTTTGGAAGTCGAGTAATACGTCTCCGATGGTGACGAAGCCAAAACACAGGCGTCCTTTGCGGGCCCAAGCGACTCATGTCATTCGCACATGCCTGGTCATTTCGTTGCTACTCGCCATTCCCAAACCGGCTGCACGAATTCAGGACCAAGCATCAGAAACACCCAGCATCGAAGCCATTGAATTTCCTGTTGACTTGGCCGATAAAAAACTTCACTTAGATCCGCAACCAGACGCCAGCGGTATGTGGCGTCTAATGGATGAAAGCCAAACGGTCGTTGGGCTCGTTGCGCGCACATTGCCAACTGCTAAAAACGTGATTGGCTATCGTGGACCAACCGAATCGCTACTGCTTTTTGATCCTGAACTGAACCTGATCTCCGTAGCGCTGCTAGAGAGTGCTGACACACAAGAGCATGTAGCGGCTGTCAGTGCTGATCGTAATTTCTTTAAGCAGTTTGAAACATGGATCTGGGGTGGCCCTCCAGCGGACATTCAGATCGATGCTGTATCGGGGGCCACACTCACCTCATTGGCACTCGCTGAAGGTGTGCTCAAACGAATCGGGGGAGACCGACCATCTCTTGTTTTCAATCGACCAATCACGCTGCAAGAGATTCAGGATTGGTTCCCGCAAGGCATTGGATTTGACAGCAGCAGCGGTGCAGTCCAGGATGCGAGTGGCACGCTCATTGGCACTGTGCTGCGAACCGGTCCGCTGTCGGATGACCTGATTGGATACCAAGGACCGACAGAAATGATCATGAAAATAGGGTCCGCTGGCAAAGTTGAATCAATTCGAATCCGCGCTTCTTTCGACAATGAACCCTATGTTGATTACGTCCGGACAGAGGCTGGGTTCTGGGCTGTTTTCGAAGACAAAACAATCGCTGAACTGTCTGATTTTGATCCACAGGAAGCTGGAGTCGAAGGTGTTTCTGGGGCCACCATGACAAGTCTGATCATAGCCGACACGATCGTCGCAGCTACGAAGCAGGCCCAACGACAAGTAGCTTCACCCAAAAATGCAGAAGCGACGTGGCTGGGCTCTATCCGTTGGACACTCACAGATATTATCACGATTGCCACATTGATCTGTGCCGCGATCCTGAAGTACTCAGGTGCCTACAGAAGGCGAGCATTCCGACGCATATGGCTGATTTGGGTTGTCGTTGTCGTTGGGTTTTGGTCTGGAAATCTAGTTTCGCTGGCACTGATTGCCGGCTGGTCGGCCGAAGGTATCGCTTGGCGTCTGGCTCCGGGTTTGGCAGCGATCACATGCGTCGCCATGCTCGGACCACCTTTGACCAAAGGCAATCCCTATTGCAACCACTTGTGCCCGCACGGCGCGCTTCAACAACTGGTTCGCCCCACCAAGAAATCGATGCGTTATCGAAACCTGAGACCTCGGTTGAGTCGACTGATGCGTCGACTGCCTGGTATTACCCTATGCGCCGCCTACGCAGCGCTCGTGTTGCTACCGACGCTCGACCTTGCATCTTGGGAACCATTCCATGCCTATCTGTTTCGAATCGCAGGCTGGAGTTCACTGGCATTCGCTTTTGCCACCATTGCGATCTCGGCTGTACTGCCCATGGGATATTGTCGGTTTGGGTGTCCCACCGGACGGCTGTTGGACTATCTGAAACGGACAGCAACCAGTGATCACTTGCAAGTCGCAGACTTTGTGGCCGCCAGTCTATTGATCTTTGCGCTTCTGAGCCCACATCTAGGCTGATCGAGATCTACGCTCACCCAAATTCGTCCGCCGCGTGCGCATCACAGACATGCGATCAAACTGTGCTCTAACCTTCTACTACTCAGCAATGCTCTGCCTCCTGAACCGGGCGTAAGCGAGCGTATGAACGGGTGCGAGGACCAGACACATGGCCAGCGCGTAGCCAAGAACGACACCGTTGGTGGAATAAAAATACCCACCCAGCCAAACCGCTGCGGCTGTTGCGAGGGACCCAATCAACGAAGCCAATAGGAGTGGATTTGCTCGCCGAGACAGCACATAGTAACCCTGAACTGTCGCAACATGACTTGCAAGGCATCCAAAGCCTAGAACAGCGACCTGCCAAGGTTCAATGAAACGATCCTCGATATTTTTTCCCAGCATGGGCAAGGTCGCGACCGCCGCAGTCAATACCACAAAGCCGGCCACAAGAAGCAATGTAGAGAGAATAGCAGTGCGACGCCAAATCGTTCCAGCTTTTTCACGTTCTCCAGAACCATGGTGCATGGAAACAATGGGGTACTGCGTCTGTACCCACGCCAACGCCAACATCTGGATTGCTGTTGTGACGCTAAGCGTCATCCCCAATGGTGCTGCATCGGCATCATTGTGAAACATCAACACGATTACAGTGAGAAACTGTGTTGCAAAATGAAAAGACGCACCAATCAAGGCTACACGCCATTGAACGGGCAATACCTGATGGACCCAGTCAAAACTCGACTTCTGATCCTTGATGTTCCGAAACTTCCGGAAGAAATCTGCCTGACCCACAAATGTGATGTACATGAACATCAATGCCTGTACTGCCGAGGTGAACACGAGCGCCCACAGCTTCAGCCCACATTCCAATGAGACCCACATCACGATACTGCCAATCGTCATCTGCAGAAATCGAAACCGAAAGATCACATCGCGAAACCCCGCACCCTCAAGAATGGACAGTCCCGGCGAAAGACAGACCGAAATCGCCGCTATTGGCACGAGCGCCAATAACGGTCCCTGCCAAGCAACGGTGGAATCAGCGAGCGAATACCAACCGAATATCAAGGCCGACGCAACATAGAAAATACTTGCGCCACTGAACCAACGAAAAGAGTCACGGATGAGATCCCGCATCCGTGCTGCAGCCGCAAGCCACTCGGGATTCGACTCCCGCATGGTTTCGTCGCCCGACGAAAGAGGGACGTCCTTCATCGCCGCGGTCTCATGCCCGGACTGGCTTACCAGCACATTCAACAAACCGAGTTCAAAATAAGCCTGAATACCAACGATACCGACGATACCGTAGTAGACGCCTTGTTCGGACAAGTCGAGCGACCGAATCAGCAATACGATGGTGATGGGACCTGACGCCGCCTGCCACGCCCGGGTCAGAAGTGCATAGGCAAGAGGGCGATCAAGTTGCAAACGTGCGCGTAGATCTTTAAGCATGTCGACCGCTTTGCTTCACGCGGAATCCAAGCACAGTTTCATGGGCCAAAAATGGGCAAGAGAACTCTAAACACAAATCAGCCACCAAGCTTTGCCTGTTATTGACTTGCATCTGCACCTCCCCGCCAACGCCGTCGAGCCCGCACCAATCCACGTCCTGCGCGATAAAACGAAAAGCGCGGCAACGAACGGATTTCCAAGCTTTCACCGGGCCTGAATTTAGCAGTGCGATTACCAACAAAAATAAGCATATCAGCGATCGAAACAAAAGCCGCCAACCACATGATCAACGAACCGGGATGTCTTTTCAACGCCGGCCCCAACATTTGCAGAGCAGACATCGGATTGCCTGATCTCAGAGCGATATTGATCCAGAACAAACGTCGATTCCAGTCATCTTTTTTCACAGGTGGAATTTCATCCATGACCTCCGCAACAGGCGGCAAACCACGTCGCCGCAAAGCTTCCTGCTGAATAGCGTGACCTTGCGTTCGCTGATCTATATTCAAAGTCCAATTTGCGGAAGTGGCATGCACTCGATAACACAGGTGGCAAGCTGAAAGATTGGCAAGCTGGCCGATCTCCGCCAGACGTAACCATAACGAGTAGTCTTCCGCGCAAGGGTATCGTTCGTCATACCCACCAGCTGCTAATACTGCCTTCTTCCTGACCAGAACGCATGACTGAAAGAACGCGTTTGCTTGCCCGGATAAATGCCGCTGATCAATTTCCGCACCACCAAGTGGATGTGTAATTGGACCGATAGCATTACCACTGGCCGTCATTGAATAACCCTGACCACCAACCGCCACACAATTGGGATGATTTCGAAGGTAACCAGTTTGATCAGCAAGCCAACAAGGCGCGGCAAGATCATCACCATCTAACCAGGCAATCAAATCGGTTTCGGCAAGCTCAAGCATGCGATTGCGTGTTTTGGCTCGACCTTGATTCGACTGTGTGACGACCGTCATGTTACTGACTTTTGTTGCCATTCGATTTGCAACTTCCAACGATGCATCAGTAGATCCATCATCCAGAACGATGATAGAAAATGGTCCGTCGTACTGCTGCTTGAGCACACTTTCGATCGCATCCTGTAGATACGCATCAAGGTTGTACGCCGGAATCACAACGGTCACTGAATCGACACAACTTGCATCAGCCATGGTCACACATCCGGTCCGGAATCAGCAAAGCTGTCAGGTTCCGAGAGTGAGTCAAACATCACTACAGGTTCATGCCCAAGCACCTCTCTCACTGCATTTACAGCGGCAACGTCAGCACGAGACGCCCAAAGAATCGGAAGTGTTGTCTTTTGATCGGTCAACAGAATCGCCTGATAGTTCAATTTGCAGAGAATCTCAGCACAGGCCATTGCCTCATAGATCCCGTGCAACTCGACCAGCAATCGAGGCATACTGTTGGCGATCAGTTTCAGCCCTGCACCCAGGATCGCGGCCTCAGCCCCTTCGGCATCGATCTTCATGAACTGCACAGCAGGCAGTTCATCGACCAGCGAATCTAAAGTTCGTGCCTGCACGGTGGTACGCGAGAAGTTTCGATAGTGTTCATGAGCAGCCTGTGTATCGACACCGCCATAGGCGTCAAGAAAGGCCATGGAGTCATCGCTACCTTCTGCCTCTGCGAACTGCAGCGT
>Ga0315321_10000186_pt1 | contig 42482 bp, 37 predicted proteins | sample M180m21515metaG_FD_203464 | JGI IMG/M metagenome (GOLD analysis project Ga0315321, IMG submission 203464) | Ammonia-oxidizing marine archaeal communities from Monterey Bay, California, United States - M1 80m 21515 | ecosystem: Environmental > Aquatic > Marine > Intertidal zone | place: USA... | reverse complement strand
CAGACAGGAAAATACATTGGTGCATCAATCGGCTATCGGCTAACAGACGAAGCCATCTGGCCTGCTCAAATACATGATTGCAAAGCCGCTATACGCTGGCTTCGCGCACACGCTGAAAAGTACGGCGCTGATTCAAAAAAAATAATAGTAGCTGGAACATCTGCTGGTGGACATCTCGTTGCTATGCTCGGAACATCTGGAGGCGTTTCAAGCCTCGAAGGTGACCTTGGAAATTGGAGTAACAAAAGTAGCAGAGTTGATGGTGTCATCAATTTTTTTGGGCCGAGCAACTTAACCGCAATGGGTGGTTGGCACAACAACCCCGACTCACCAGAATCACTCCTCCTTGGTGGACCTGTACAAGAAAACAAGGACATTGCAAAAGCTGCGTCACCGATTACGTATGTCACGAAGGATGACCCACCTTTCCTGACTATCCATGGGACGAATGATGCTCTCGTTCCTTTTGAACAGTCTGTCGAACTTACTGATTCGCTTCAGAAGGCTGAAGTACTCGCGCGACTTATCCCAATTCAGGATGGCGGTCACGGTCGCCCTCACGTGAGTGAACTCGACAAACGGATTAGGCTTTTTCTCGAAAATCAGTTTGATGGCAGACACCATGAAATTTCAACTGAATCGATTCCAAGCCCAAAACCATCTCGTTGACAATAACTCGCCGCTTAAAGCCTACGGTAACATCACACATGCATCCGATACCTTTGCTACTCTTTGCCGCAAGCCTACTTTCTGTTTTTTTTCCTTTTGCTGAAAAATTAATTGGCAGCAAGGCTTTCGCAACTGAATCAACGAAATACTCCTGGAATCAGTTTCGCGGACCGACGGCTGACGGCAAATCGCATTCACCTAACCTGCCAATCCAATGGAATGAAACCAGAAATATCCGCTGGAAAACACCGATCCCGGGGAAAGCATGGTCTAGTCCGGTTGTTTCAGGCGATACCATATGGCTCTCAAACGCCACGGAGGACGGACGACGGCTTTCCATACTCGCAGTGAATGCAAAAACGGGAATGATACGTAAAGACATTACGGTCTTTGAAATTGAGGAACCAATGTTTTGCCACCCGTTTAACAGCTACGCAAGCCCAACCCCCGTTGTTGAAAATGGCTTTCTTTTTGTCCATTACGGCAGCGCTGGCACTGCCTGCGTCGACACAGAAACTGCAGCACTCGTATGGACCCGCCAGGACCTTCCATGTGATCATCATAGGGGCCCTGGGTCATCTCCAATTTTCTTCGAGAACAAGATATTTTTAAATTTTGATGGATACGACCAGCAATACGTTGTCGGACTCGATGCAAAAACAGGGCAAACCGTATGGCGTACCGACCGGTCTATTCAATATGGATCTGATAATGGTGACTTCAAAAAAGCCTATTGCACCCCTACTGTTATAAACCACAACAATCGCTCTCAACTTGTGAGCCCAGCAGCAGTTGCTACTGTTGCTTACGACCCAGACAGTGGCCAAGAAATTTGGACGGTTTACCACGGCGGATTCAATGCAGCAGCCCGTCCTCTTTATAGCCACGGACTTGTTATTCTTTGTACGGCTCAAGGTGATCGATTACTGGCAGTTCGACCTGATGGAGTGGGGGATATCACAGATGAAAATGTGGTTTGGAAATTTGGTAAATCCGCTCCAACTCGACCAAGCCAATCTGTTGTGGCTGACCAGCTTTACATGGTGAGTGATACAGGCATTTTCAGTTGCATCGATATTGAAACTGGAAAAGTTCGGTGGAGCGAACGACAAAGCGGACGATATTCTGCTTCACTCGTTGAGTCTGATGGACGGCTCTATGCGTGTGATGAAGACGGCACCTGCATTGTATTCAAAGCCAATCCACAATCCTTTGAAATCTTATCTGAGAACAAACTTGATGATGGGTGCATGGCATCACCAGGTGTTTTGGATGACGATCTGCTTATCCGCACGAAATCTAATCTCTACCGTATTGGCTCAACTTTATCATCAGAAATTAATGAGTAGAGCAAACGTCTCTTGATTTTCGTTACACCGAGGCATCCTTGATCAATTTTTGTATTTGGTCGAAGTCTTGCAAGCCATCGGTTGCGCCAAGCCTGGTAACGCAGCACGCCGCTGTAGCAGCCCCTAGCAGAGCTGACTGGTACACATTTTGCTTACGAAGAATGCCTGCTAAAAAACCAGCGAGCCACGAGTCTCCAGCGCCCGTTGTATCAACAACCGGCCCAGGCGCGCTAATACAGGGAACTTGTACCAATTCACCTTGCGCAGGACTAAGCATGGTACCTGCCGAGCCCATTTTTACACCGATCAGGCCCTTTGCCCCCATGGACCGATAGAACTGTATGATTCTCTGAGGATCTTCTTTACCCGTCTGGCTTTGCGCCTCACTAAGGCTTGGCACAAAACAGTCAATGTACGGCAAAGCAGATGCAACATGCTCAAAACTTCCACCATCTCCTGCTGTTTCGATTGCCACACGGCAACCCGTACTACGGATTTCCCGCAGAACGTCACAAAGCTCCGATTCGAGTCCCGGCAAAAGCCCGATGTAACCAATCAAAGCATATTGACTCTTCGAAAAAAGGCTGACGTTGTCATATATGAATTTTGATTTTAGGTCAGCACAACTGCCAACGTGATGCGCAAACGTTCGTTCACCAGAGGCATCAATAAGAACCGTTGTACTACTCGTTGCGGTGGCTTCCAGACTTAATAATCCAGCGGTATCAACACCTTCACGAATTAACGTACTCGAAATAAATCCCCCCCAGACATCAGGTCCCACAAGACCTGCCGCTGCCACTTTCAAACCTAACCTTTGCATAGCTATGCCTGTATTACAGACAAGACCACCTGTTGTGACGGCAAGTGGACCAACGTGAAGCAAGCCCCCTTTTCCAATTGGCTCCTCAAGAGGTACTGGCTTCACAATTACATCTACAACCATAGTGCCGCAGACAAGGCAATCAAACTTTTTTTCCATGACGTCCCTTTTCACAAACTTCGCGCGCTGAATACATTCCTGCCGTTCCTTCTCAAAATAAAAAAGAAGTGGATCACCGTTGAGACCAGAAGATACCCAAAAAAAACGCTCTAACACAAATAGTTTATGTTACAAAAAGGGCATTCTTAAAACCAAAGCCCCTCCTTTTTGGCAAACACCCCATCGAAAGAAATGCTCTTACCAAATATGAATGAACGAGATCGTGGGCACAAACATAATGCGATTCATTCATACACAACACCATGGACACGCCACAAAAATCTCTCGACACAAAAATCGACCGCATACGTTCCGACCCATCATGCCGTGATTTTATTTTGGTCGATGCCAAAGATGCAGACATGGCCTTTGGTTTGGCAGCACCAGGCACTTCGTCGGAACCCATCGCTGAAAGTCAAACATTCCGAACAATAGAATCCTACCGAGAACAGATTCTTGGCATTGTTGAAGACGGGCACATTGACATCATGCTGATGAGTGCAAGCACCAATGCACAACTGACAATCGACTGGCAGATATTCAAGTCGTCTTCCGTTACTCCAGCAGTCCGTATGAATGACACGACAGATATCTGGCTATCTGCTGGTACCGGTAGTTATTCAACACAACCCCCACTACCTTTTTCAACCTGCACGATCAAAGAAGCTCAGCATGGCTGGAATCCTATGGAAGAAAAAACGAATGCCACCAAATCAGATACTGTCCCCGGTGCGAATCTTGGACTATTCTCCCTGACACTGAATGATCAAGCCACCGTCGACCAGCCAATTCTTAATGCATATAAGAATTTTCGACTCGATGCCGAACAGAGCAAATTCAAACACTTTCTTGAAATTTTTTATCCAAACTGTCATGAAAGTCGTAGCCAGATTCCAGACCTCGATCGCTTCATTGCGGATCAAGCTACTCGCTGTCTCGCGGGCATCCCACAAAAAAATAGACCTCTTTTTCTGAAAATCCCTTACCTCCGGCCGGCTGTCATGGAACAGCTCGCAGCCTACGATAAAAGTCTTATCATTGGAGTCTTGGGGGGTAGTTCCGGGACAACATGTGATGCATTCACTCTGGCAGCAAATGCAAAAAAATATGGTGCACGTGCTGCAATTTTCGGAAGAAAAATAAATTCAGCTGAAGACCAACGCTCTTTTGTCCGATTTCTTCGAGCTGTTACCGATGATGAGCTATCGCCGGACGAGGCCGTTCGTGGTTACCACGCGGAACTTAAGAAAAAATCCGTGCTTCCAAAGAGGGAGCTCCATGATGACCTGCTACAAACCCCGAGAGTTGAACCGACAGGAACGTGAGAATTGGAGAAATGTCGCATTGCCCAATAGTTTTCGACCTCCTGCCTTTCAAAACCAAGAAAAAAACAATATTTCCCAAGTGTCTGACCTAAAAAAGCCATCGAGGTTAGACCACAACTGTTGCTTAACAACGGTTTTTTCTGGAAATTCTTGACGTTTTTGAATCTCTACATGTTTTTAAGATTCAATCACCTGCATATCTTTCATCAAACGAACTCGGTGGCGGCAGTCAGGGGCATGCCATCAAGTGGATAGAAGAGAAGCGGGTGGAACTGACCATGCTTGCCATTTGAAGCATTTGTCTTCTTTGAATCCGATTCATACCAGCAGAAAGGGTCCCTGACATGTTTTTTGCAACATCTCGGTTGGGTAGTCGAAAAAATCCAACAACTCAGTCAGAACACAATCTTAAAGATGTCACTGATGAGCTCGTGCATCCAAGTCGTGTTCTATTCACCGAGGAAGTAATACTTGGTATTTGCATGGTAATCACAGGGCTGCTCTATGCATTTGCACAGATGCCAAGCACTGTACTTTCTACTGCTTCGGCAAGTAAGTCCTTGATGAAGCGTTCCATTGCGGGCTTCGCACCTGCAAGCAGGATTGATTCTGACGCGAATGGCGTTGCACTAATCAATGCAGCACAGCCGATGCTAACTGCATTGCGGAAAGTGAACGCACTCGAAAAAAATCGAGACTTTAGCCCTAAAACACAAGCCGCGTGGGAAGCAGTTCAAAAAGAAGGGAAAGAATTGGCCACTCGCTTAGTGCAGATTCGCGGCAGAGCACTACCCCTCTGGATTCATGATGCTGAAAAAGCTCGGATTGTGCGCCTTGAAGAAAAGCTTACAGACTTGCTTGGTGAAACCCGCGATATGATTCACTCACTTCGTGTGCAATCACTCTCGCCAGAGCAACAGGATGCCTTGCAGACAGCCCCTGAAAACAGGACTGACGAGCAAGCTGACCTGGCATCTCATGCGAAGAATGCTACTTCAGTTTCATGGGAAACGGCGGCTAGTACTCTTGCTGAATCCCAACGTGAGAAAGCAGAAAACTTGTGCGCCCTTCTTCGTGATGCCAAAGAGAACTATCGAGGCATTAGCTCATGTCGTGACGTGCTTAACTACGACTATTGGATGGCGGTCTCAACAATCGGATCCACACCAGATGGTATGAAAGCACGTGAATCACTGCAACGAGCGGGTCGAGCTGCGCAAGCTGGTGATCTTGAGGCAGCACAATCTGCGTACGAGGAAGGACTCACTGCGTTGCAGGCAAGCATCATGGAAAACCCTACTCTCAGCAAAAAGCCTGGAGTGATTGAAGAAATCAGTAATCAGATTGGTGATTATAAAAAAGTTGTTGAGGAACAAGGAAAAGAATTTGATACCACATTCAGTTTAGAGAATGTGCTTCGATCAAACTCTTAGATCAAGAAACAACTGGTAGCGGCACGGGCCGGCGGTCAACGTATGACCTGTCCGGCCCGTGTTGTTTCTCTTTTGTGCAGAAGATCCGCTGGTTTGATAATGCACTCTGTCACAAGCCACTGATTGCGTTTCTCCAGCGTCACAGTGGCGCTGACAATCGCGACGCCCTCCTCTCTCCCTACCATTCGACCAGAGACTCGAACAAGCAAATTGGCGACTGCCGTAGGAAATTTTTGGCCGTACAGAAGATCTACCTCGAGACGTGTTATGAGAACCCGCCTCGGCTTAATCTCTAAAACTGCCTTCTTAGCCTGCTCCTGAACCGGTCGTATTTCAGGAGCAATCGCAGCAAGGAGAGTCTCAAGATCTTTCTTCTCAACAGCCTTAGCAAGCTCGGGCAGCAAGAGCTCTACCTGCTCACGATCAGTCTGAATAAAAAAATCGATTGTGGCCACTCCGCAACCGGCTGCACATACCAGCAGTGCCACAATCACCCATTGGTACTGTCCACTTGATCGCCACATCCAGATAAAAACAGATGCAAGCAACAGGAGTGATGCGAGCAGTGGAAGAGTGTCCTCATAGGGCATGGAGTCACAGGGCCTGTTACTGTTTTTTCGATGCCGGTTGTTTCGAGCTCGCATTGACCACGCTAATCACAACAAATCCAACTGCAAAAGCTACACCAATCCAGCCGACATTCGCCCATACGCTCAAGCCAGCACCAACACTCGCAGCGATAATCGCCGCGAGCATTACGGCGTTCACAACAATCCGCAACTTACCTTTGGGCATGGCATCGCCAAGCAAAGATGGGCTATTCATCATGAAAAAGAATGCGATGTATGCAATTGGCAAAAGTACCATGCCAAAATTACTTGTAGGCACCGCAAGCCAGAACCTTGCCTGATCATCTCCCCACAAGGCAAGAAATCCAAGGCCACCAACAATACCCGGCAATAGTGCTCCAAGTCGCTGAACAACTCGGTCACCATCACGCCCTGTCATCTCAGTCACACAGAATCCATTAATAACCATCAGTATCACTATCGTTGAAATAGCCATCCCAAGAACGCCAATACCAAAAACTTTTTGTGTAAGACCACCTTTCCCAAACAGGTTTTCTAAAGCAGTTGCAAGATCGAGGGAATCTCTCTTGATAAGCATATACGCGAGCTTCCGATCCGCTGACGGCAGAGCATCAATCTTTGCATTCATCTCTGAATGACTAAGAGGAGTGGAACGAGTCTTATAAAGGGAATCTGATTGAATCCTTTTTTCAAGGTTATCCCTGTACGAACCGGTGATATTAGCAGCAGGTTGATTGATAAATTTTTCATCAAATCGAGCATGAAACTGGCTCGCAGCAGCAATCACAACACAGCTCGTTGCGACAAGAAACGGGATAAAGAGGCCTGTTGATAGATCGAAAGCAGCAAGTCCCCTAAAAGCTCGATCCCAGCCTTTACGGAGCATTGAGTACGGCAAGAGAAACGTCATATTAATTCCAACTGCAGTAGCGGCAGCGGCTATCATCCGTTCACGTTGCGCGCGAAGAATTGTTGCAGTCCAAAACCCAGGATCACTTGAGTCATCAATGAAGCCATGCAGCCCAGTTACTGGACGCCAAAGAAGGCTGAAGTCTGGCACAAAACCCTTGGCAATACTTACCCAATCCAATTCACCTTTCCAGGACATTGCCACTACAACACCAAAAAAACTAAGCACCACAAGCCCGACCATTGCTTTGAGTGACAACTCAAAGATTTTAACTCCCCATCCTGGTGAGTCATAAAACCAGACCACCGCAGCAGCGAGTAAAAACAAACAAAGCACGCAAATGTTTTTCGCAGAATCACCAGCAAGATATTGTGGAAATAAATTCTGCTGGAGCGCTGCTGTACCCAGAGAAAACTGCGGCATTGCCCAGACCAGGTTTGCCATCATTGCAGCCAGAAGCCAGCCCCAACCGAGTACCGGACTTACATGCTCGTTCATCGCCTGAAACGGTCGCTTTCCAGTCGAGAGAGTCACGTATGCAATCGCAGAAAGCATTACGATCCCGAGTATCATCATGAGGGGCTGTAACCAGAGAAACTCATACCCACCAATGACTCCCAAATAAAGCGATCCAGCCAGAGATCCACCACCGAGCGTTATGGCTGACTGCAACCAACCTGGCCCCGATAGTCGTGTATACGTTGCAAGCGTACGCCCAACACCAGCAGCTTGAGCGTCTTCAAGTTGTGATCGCTCTGTCAACAGACGATCGTGCATCTTTTTTTCTGAACTCATCCAGGGATTCCTTGCTATTGCTCAAAACGGAATTGAAACTTTTTTGCAACATATGAGATGGCAGGTTCAATTCAATGAATAAACCAAGGACTACCACCCCTCGACAGTCAATAAAACACCACACAATGGAAAAATGTATTTTTCCATCAGCTCATTCCTCTAGAATTTTGACTAAATAACGTTGACTTCATAGAGCACTGTACGAAACAGGCACAAGAAGCCTATCCTGAAATACAATTGGCTTCCGTAGCCGCCGCAAGTTCAGTGCTACACGAACTAAAAGGGTTACCTGAAGGAAGAACATATGACTGAGAACATCTCCCCTCAAGAACTTCTAAATCGTTTTCAAAATAACAAGTCCATCAGGATCATTGACGTTCGCACACCTGGAGAATTTGACACCCTTCATGTTCAGAGCGCAGAGAACATGCCACTTGATCGCCTTGACCCAGCATTGCTGGCTTTGAATCCTGGCACAGACGGATTCCTATACTTCATTTGCCAGTCCGGTGGTCGTAGTAAAAAAGCCTGTGATGCCATGTCTACTGCTGGTTTTAACAAAGTCGTGAATATTGAAGGAGGAACCGTCGCCTGTGAAACTGCGGGCCTTCCTGTTGTTCGAGGTCGAAAAGCAATATCTCTGGAAAGACAGGTCCGAATTTCAGCAGGATCACTCGTCTTCGCTGGTGTTCTCTTAGCAGCATTCAGCGGAATCTACGAGATCCGACTTGCCGGCTTATGTCTTGCTGGTTTTATTGGAGCAGGTCTTGTTTTTGCCGGCATCACCGACACATGCGGAATGGGGATGGTCATTGCAAAAATGCCATGGAATCAGCCACCGTCTTCTGGAAACACATGCAAAACAATAGGGCTTCTGATGGCGATTATCATTGGAACAGTTACGCATGTCCTTGCCGAAACCCACACGGAGGACACGCTTGCCAAGGTCAAGCACAACATAATGACTCAGAATGCTATTCTCATAGATGTTCGTGAGCCAAAGGAATGGTCACGTGGCCATCTGTCTCTTGCGAAGTCTCTTCCCCTCAGCGAACTTCGAACCACTGCCAAGAATAATTTATACGACCGGCTTCCCAGTAATAAGATCATCTACTGTCACTGCCTGTCCGGCGGCCGCTGCCTTGAGGCGGCGCGTATACTATCATCTCGTGGCTATGACGCACGTGCCTTGCAGCCCGGCTATCCTGATCTAATCGAGGCTGGATTCACACAAGCCACCAGAAGATAAGATTGCGATGCAGATGGCACCTAATCGAAACAGCGTCACTAATTATTGATGACCCTTCATAGCGACAATATCTCGTCTTAAAGATTTGGATGAATGGGCTTGGTCTTTTTACGACCTGATGTTTCAACGTCCGGAAAAGAAATATTACCGTCGTATGAAATGACCACAAACTTCATTTCCATTAACTGAAGGATTGCTTTTCTTTCTTCTATCGACTGAGCTTTTTGAAGAGCCACGGGAACTCTTGTTACCATCACGCCCCAATCTGGTGACGCCCCACCACCCTTAATCATGGTCGCATAAAAAAATCTCTTGTCGTCCTGTTTCCACCCAAATCTTTTCCCAACGGCGTCGTGTGCAACTTGAGGAATGCCTACTTTTCTTGCAATCTCAGAATAGAAGGAGTCCGGATCTTGATACTCCTCGTAAGGCTTCACTCCTTGAATATCCATTTTGTAAATACGCTCAAAGAACTCCACCTTGGTTGAATCCTGGTCGAGGCTATCTGCAAAAGTAACTGAAAGAAGAGTGCAACAGAACAAAGCTGTATATATTTTCTTCATAATAAATCTTCCTATCACAGCAATCTGTGGAGCCGACAACAAAGCGTACATTGAACGTACAGTTGACTGAAACATCGAGCATTCACAGCATTAAAAATGCTATCATCACCCGAACCGCCCTGTGTATTCCTACAGTGCTCTCTGGTTTCATATACTGAAAAAAATATTGAACAATGCCTCCTGGACAACCACATGCGAATCCAAGGACTATCTATATATTACGCGATTGGAATCCTTCTCACATTCATCGCCTTGCCCGAAAAACTTTTACTGACCACAGCAAAAGCGGCCCCTCCTATCCTTCGGGTTGGCATGGAGCTTTCGTATCCACCATTTGAAATGACCGATACCGCAGGCCAGCCTGAAGGCATAAGCGTAGAACTAGCCAAATCACTTGGCGAATCACTCGGGCGGCCGATTCTCATTGAAAACATCGCGTTCGACGGCCTGATTCCAGCACTTCGAACTGGTACGATTGATTGCATTATTTCATCCATGACATCCACTCCAGAGCGGGCCAAGGCAATCGCCTTCTCGAACCCGTACTTGAAAACTGGACTCACTCTTCTCGTTGGAAGAGATTCGCCGATCGTTTCACCTGACGACATCACAAAACCAGGTGTTCGTATTGCTGTCAAATTGGGAACATCTGCTCACAAATATGCGGTCCAACAACTCGAAAAAGCAGACGTATTTGTCTTAGATATGGAGTCGGCCGCTGTACTTGAAGTCATGCAAGGGAAAGTAGATGCTTTCATTTACGATTCACTATCCGTTTACCGACATCACCGCCGCCATCCAATGACAACACGAGCCATTCTTAGTCCATTCCGGCAGGAAACCTGGGCCATTGGGCTACGAAAACAGGACATCACACTCCTTCAGGCAATTAACAAATTCCTACAAGAATTTAAAGATACAGGTGGCTTCGAGAGACTTGGAGAACAGTTTTTGCCTGAGGAAAAAGCTTATTTTAAAGCCAATAACATTCCTTTTTATTTCTGAGTGCAAGCTCGTGGTCGGTTCTGTGTCCGCTATTGGGTAACAAAAGTAAATACAAGGATTCCAATAGTTCGAAAAAAGGGACTCCTTGCTGCCTTTTATTTCATCACAGGGACGGCAGAGAGGCCCACCACATAATTACGACTCTAAATTTCCAGCCGAAGGCTCTATGCTATAGACATGTCTCGATCTTTCGCTCACCTCATTGTTGCAGCGGCTGTCACCAGCCTGCTCGTTCTTGCCTGTTTTCAGGTGCCTGGTGATTGGAACTGGTCTGGCGTCTGGGAATATCGACAGAAATTTATTTCCGGTTGGCTTGTGACTCTCGGGCTGAGTCTCGCAGCCTTAGTACTCAGCGTTGCCATTGGGCTTATCGTCGCGCTGTTCCTTGGTGCTCGAAATCCTCTTATCGAGGCAACTGGAAGAATCTATGTTGAAATCATTCGCGGAACACCACTTCTCGTTCAGTTACTTCTCGGTTTTTATGTCATAGCGAATGCCGTTGGTCTCGAAAATCGTTTCGTGGTAGGCACCTTGGTGCTTGCTGCTTTTAGCGGGGCGTACATGGCTGAGATTTTCCGAGGTGGACTCAATGCCATACCTAAGACACAGCGGGACTCAGCTCGTGCGATTGGGCTGACACAATGGCAGTCCTTTCGACTTGTTATTTTACCTCAGGCCGTACGCCTTGTCCTCCCAGCTATAGCAGGTCAACTCGTGTCTCTTATCAAAGATTCTTCACTCCTCTCTGTTATTGCTATCTCCGAGTTCACACTTAATGCTCGTGAAGTGAACTCTTTTACGTACTCAACACTTGAGAGTTACGTACCTCTTGCGATTGGCTATCTAATGCTCACCTTACCACTATCGGCTACTTCCAGGTGGCTCGAAGCATCATTTAGTTACGAACGATAACCAGCACCCCAAGCAACACCATGCGGCTCATTGTAAAAGATCTCACTCAGACGTTTGGTACCACGCGAGTTCTCGACAAACTATCAATCGAGACCGAGATGGTGAACTCACTTGTCCTTGTCGGCCCGTCGGGTGGTGGAAAATCTACGCTCCTTCGAATCCTCGCAGGCCTCGACATACCAACCAGCGGGACAGTGGCATTCGATGAAACTATCCTGCAACGAGACGAAGCCAGTCTTCGCCTCTATCGGCGCACTGTTGGTACAGTTTTCCAATCTTACAACCTCTTCCCTCACCTATCTGCTCGTGAGAATTTAATTCTCCCTCTCGTGTCCGTCCACGGATTAAGTCGTGATGAAGCCATAGCGAGAGTAGAAGAGCCCTTGAGACGATTCCAGCTTCATGAACATGCTGACAAACGGCCAGCAGAGCTTTCTGGTGGCCAAAACCAAAGGATAGCAATACTTCGTGCGATGGTTGTTAGACCAAAGCGGCTCTTCCTTGACGAGCCGACTTCCGCCCTCGACCCTGAGATGACTGCTGAAGTACTTGATATGATCGAGGGTCTTAAGGAGTCTGGAACTGATTTCATCCTTGTAACTCACGCGATGAACTTTGCTCGTCGAGTGGCTGACGAAATTGCCTTTATAGGCGACGGTACAGTCTTGTCACACGGCCCTGCTGAAACCGTATTCAAAAACTCCGAAAACTCTCGAGTCGCATCTTTTTTCGAGCAAGTATTACGATGAACACTCAGCAATCGAATGAAGAAAAAAAACACCTTGTGGACATTGAATCCCTTCCAACCGTTTCTTTTGGCAAGCAGATTTTACTTGGTGCCTTGGTAGCCGACAGTATCGCGATGCCCGTTCATTGGTACTACAACCAATCTGCAATTGAGAGAGACTTTGGGATACTTGACTCCTATCAATCTCCGAAAAAAACTCATCCGGACAGCATTCTCTGGCGATCCGAATATAAGCCACTCAATGCAAATGGTGATATCCTACGCGAGCAGTCGCAGTACTGGGGAAAACGTGGCGTTCACTACCACCAATTTCTGACAGCCGGTGAAAACACCGTCAACTCCCTTCTGGCGATTGAACTTTTTGAGCTGATTCAACGTTCGGGGCATTACGATTCCACTCGCTGGCTCGATCATTATGTCAATTTCATGCTTACTCCTCAGAAACACAATGACACCTATGTTGAAGAGTACCACAGACACTTTTTCACAAATTATGCCTCTGGTCGAAAGGCGATCAATTGTGGAGTCCGTGACATTCACATTGGTGGCCTTGTCGCCGTACCAGCACTGATTGCTGCGATTGGTCCGCGACATCCTGACATTCGTGAAATAGTGCAGAATCATGTCTCTCTTACCCACAAAGACAACGACGTTCTTACTGCAGCAGATGTTCTTGTTCGAATTCTAGCCAGCGTAAGCCTTGGAGCAGACTTACGAGAGGTCATTCTTGACGAGGCTTCTCAATGGGTTTCGAAAGCAAAGATTGCCCGTTGGGAAGATTATCCAGATCGAGTGGTTGTCGGCGGGATGCTCTCATCAGCTTGCTACATTCCTGATGCATTTCCTGCCGCACTTTTTCTTGCATACAGACATGCCGGCAAGCCCGCAAATGGAATCTGTTCAAATGCACAATGTGGTGGTGACTCGTGTCATCGTGGTAGTGTTGTTGGCTCGCTACTGGCGGCGACGTCACCTTTACCCCAAAGTCTCATTGATGGCCTTATCGCCACCCCACGTATTTCCAAGAACTAAATATCAACGAACTGAAAAGAAAAAATGAAAGAAACTGCTCCAGAAACACCTGGCTCTGCACTTTACGAAACCTCCGGACTTGTGTCCCAGTACTTAGGTTTTCATTACGGCCCACCCGTACTTGGAATCCCAAATTTCCCTGCTGCATGCATCGATTTTTTAATGAATTCCGTGAAACTTGAACACCGTAATCGCTGCCTTGATATTGGCTGTGCAGTGGGGAGGTCTTCATTTGAACTTGCAAAGCATTTTCAGCATGTTGACGCCCTTGATTACTCGTCTGGTTTCATCGAAGCAGCAAAGAGATTGCAGCAAAGCGGCATTATTCAGTACGGCATCCCAACTGAGGGCCGATTGTCGAATGATTGTCAAATATCGCTTGAGAGTCTGCTGGATAGTGACATTGCCAACCGAGTCACATTCCAAACCGGCGATGCATGCAATCTGGCTGATGAAATGCATAACTACGATCTTGTTTTCGCGGGAAACCTAATTGATCGTCTCTATCAGCCCCAGCTCTTTCTCAATTCAATAACGCAACGCATTCGTATTGGTGGATGGCTAGTCATTACTTCACCCTACACTTGGCTGGAAGATTACACCCCTCCGAGTTATTGGTTAGGCGGCTACGTCGATAATTCCGGAATCCCTATTGATACATTCACTGGATTATCAAGAGCATTGCATCCACACTTCACACTTGGGTCCCGTGAGAACATTCCATTCGTCATTCGTGAAACTGGCCGCAAACACCAACACACGATAGCTGAACTCACAGCCTGGCGCCGCGTCGAATAGTTCCATCGAAAAAGCAACGTGGACTCTGAATTCTTTTGCACTAAATTCTTTCCTAACAACTACCAAGCACCTTCATCAACCAAGAGCATGCAAGATTCACGCCCCCCTACTGCAGATCAGGCCATCCCACCTGTGCCAAAGAGTGCGTCAGAAAATTTTGCCATGCCACCTCTCCCGCGATCACTTCAAGAGCAGGAAGTCGGTGCAATCTTTTCAATTGAGACAGACAATCAAACACTGCCAGCCCAACCGAACATCGTCATAAAAACAATTAAACCCGCTAAAAAACAATCTGATTCAAAACTTCTTTTACTTATTCTTCTGGCACTGTCACTTATTGCGTGTGTACTAGGATCAATTGTCTTTCTGTCTTGAGCAAATACTGAATGACATCAAGCGTATTCAAAAAACTGATTCGAGCACATCCTGTAACTCGCTTGGTGAAAGCTGTACTGGATTCCCTTTCATGCTGTTGCCGCCTGAATGTTCGGCAAGCCAGGAAATCCGTTCCCTTTTTAGGCCAAATTCTGAGAGGCGAGTTGGCGTCCCCGCTATTCGGCACAAATCCTTAATACGTTCAATGAATCGTCGAGCGCTCTCTTGGGCAGGCAGCATCTTGCCATCCAGCTCTTGATCAAGCCTCGCAAGGTCACACTCTGCACTCTTTTGATTGACACGAAGCGCGACTGGCAACAATGCCGCACATGCCAAGCCATGGGGAGCACCACACTCGACTCCGAGCGCGGCTGCTACACCATGAGCCAGACCTAAGCCAGAATTTCCGAGCGAAACCCCAGAAATAAAAGCTGCGTGTGACATTGCAGATTGTGCGGTGTCATCAAATGGATTTTCAAGGAGACGAGGCAAAGCACTCATTGCCTGTGGAAAGGCATCGAGCACCAATGCTCTTGGAACAGCCCAACGAAAACGGCAAATGAATGATTCGATCAACTGCGTAAGGCAATCAATTCCTGACGCAGCGATAACGTCACGACTACACGATCCAATCAGTTTTGGATCAAGAATCACCGCTCGCGGAACCATCAGTGGGCTCCGTAGACTTTTTTTAAACCTCCGCTTTGGACAAGAAAGAACCGCGTTGCGCGTTGCCTCTGCACCAGTGCCTGCCGTTGTCGGTACCGCTAAAAAAGGCAGTGGAGGATTGACAATTGGAACACCGCGACCTACGCCCTCTAACCGATCGACAATCATCTCCTCGGCTATTTCTTCCGAGTCTGGTTTTATGTTTGTTGCTAGAACTGATAATGCTTTACCAAAATCAATAGTCGCGCCACCACCGACCGCGACCACAACTACATTCTTTTGGTCAACTGGCATATTGTATATTGCATTCGCAACCTGCTGCACTGTTGGCTCACCACATGAATGAGCTATTTCATCAAAACTCAATCCGTTTTGCCGAAACCCATCTAACAAACTCTCTCTGCCACCACATGTAGAAAAACTACGCTTTCCAACAACAAGCCAGATCCGCTTACCTAGAGCGGTTGCGACGTGGCCTACCTCCGCGATCCGGCCATGACCAAAACGTACAACTGGCGGAACAGTGAGATCATATGAACCACGACCACTCTCAGAACTCGGACGCAGTGATTCCATCACAAAATCCTTCATGAATAGTAGCGTTGTTTAAGAGTTGATAGTGCTTGACCGTCCGACATGGCATACTCTAACTGAGAAATGTTTCTCCCGGCAGTCTTGAAATCCTTACCCAGCGATGCTCTTTAAAAGCCTGATGTCACTCAACTCACTCCCTGACGAAATCACCATAATACCCGTGGAAAGACCAATCCAAGGCCGTGTCCGCGCGCCTGGATCAAAGAGTATCACGAATCGAGCCGTAATCTGTGCTGCCTTAGCTCATGGAATAAGTCAGATAACCGGTGCGCTCGACAGTGATGATACCCGAATCATGATTGATGGCCTGAAAAGCCTTGGCTTCAATGTCGACGCAGATTGGAACAAACAGACATTATCCATTCATGGATCAGGAGGCTTGATTCCGAATTCTCAGGCTTCCATCGATTGTCAAGCAAGCGGAACAACAATGCGATTTCTTACCGCTTTGGTAAGCATTGGACATGGGCAATATGTTCTCGATGGAACCGCTCGTATGCGACAGCGGCCAATCGGTGATCTTTTGAATGCCCTCCGAACGCTTGGTGTCGAGGCAGAGGCAGGAAGTACGGCAGAGTGCCCTCCTGTTACGATTCGTAGCGATGGAGTGACAAATGCTGAAGCACGCATCCAGAGCACAACGAGCAGCCAATTCGCGAGTGGCCTCGCGCTAGTTGCACCATGCATGCCAGAAGGCCTCTCCCTCGAGCTTACGGGAACACTTGTCTCCACTCCGTATCTTGAGATGACTCGCACAATCATTGAGTCCTTTGGAGGAAAATGTGATCTTCGTAATGAGCGGCAGTGGGATATTCCACCTACTGGTTACGTGTCACAAAATTATGAAATTGAACCCGACGCATCTGCAGCCAGCTATTTTGCCGCCGCTGCTGCACTTACGCGTGGGGCAGTCACTCTCGAGGGACTTGGTCGAGATAGCATGCAAGGTGATATCGAATTTTGCACTGCACTCGAACAAATGGGATGCACTGTCACGTGGTCAAGCAGTAGTTCATCATGTCCATCCATTACAATTCAAGGCAATGATTTGAAAGGCATTGATATCGACATGAATGCAATCAGCGATACTGTCATGACACTCGCTGCCGTCGCTCTTTTTGCCGAAGGACCAACCGTTATTCGAAATGTTGCTCACATACGAGACAAGGAGACTGATCGTATTAGTGACCTCACACGCGAACTACAACGCCTTGGGGCCACTGTTGATGAACAGCCTGATGGCCTGACAATACATCCGGCCCCCCTTCGTCCGGCCAGGATACAAACTTATGATGATCACCGTATGGCCATGAGCCTATCACTTGTTGGCCTTCGCTCGAAGGGAGTATGCATTACCAACCCCGCATGCGTTAAAAAAACTTTTCCAAATTACTGGGTTACATTAGAAGATTTGGTCCAGGCAAGTAGATAGTAAATGCCTGAGAACCGACCATCAGCATGGTTCGTCAGACTATTTCTTGGGCAACATCTTCTTCCTGAGACTGCTCATCATTCATTGAGTTCACAATCGCTTCTGAAGCACGTTCCAGCAGCATTTCAATCCGATCTTTCTGAATCTGCGATACCGCCCGGAATGCCCCTTCATCGTCCTCGAGAGTCTCATCAGTTGCTCGAAACCCTCCGCCACAATGCTGGCAGTAAACACGCTGGCCAAGTAAACGGACGCCTATTCTCAACATCCTGCCACATACAGGACACCCTTGATGGTAGTAGACAGAATCGCTCATCGCTCAACCTCCTGGGTTCTTTCCAGTTGACCGAACATCGCTATCCTTATCGGGAGAGGGATTCTTAACGCAGCCCGATGACCGAATGATTCTTCACGGAAAACACTCGACCAGCACTCAAAAACCATGTGCCGCGAAAATTTTTGGAAACCCACCCCGCCTGACTCCACGTATTATAAAAATTGTGCCGAGATTTTAGCAACTCCAATACTTACCTCGGGCATTATTTAACTTTTTCCGCTAAAAACTGCCTCAAATCTCCTCCAACACGTTCCTGGTAACAAACATAAATTATCACAGAGATTGTTCAGAGAACGCGTCTCTCACGTTAATGACATCGGGCACAGCTTGTTCTTTGTGACCATAGCTGAGTAATCATGCAACGACTATTTCTATTGTTCACTTAAAAAAAGAGAGCCAGAATTCACTTTTATGTATCGCCCAATCGTCACAGCACTCATCTTGGTCTTTGCAGCTATTGCAAACAGCTGGTTGTTTATCAGTAGAGTTTTACCGACCATCCTGTCTGACACCCCACCGGGCTATCAGTCGATTTACACTCCTACCAAGGACACCTCAACGGTAGGTTGGACGATCATGCTTAACAACAGCCCGGTCGGATCCGCATTGAGCATTGTTGAGCCAAGCCCTTCCGACACCGTAACCGTCTGGTCGAACCTTCAACTTGACAAACTCCCCTTGAACGACTTGTTACCGCCTTGGGCAAATTCATTGCTCGGAGCGAACGTGGGGACTCTACATCCATCAATAGAACTTGATGCTTTGGGTTGCATGACGATCAATAGCCGTGGAGAACTACAAGATTTTCAATCAATCGTAAAAGTCCCAGGAGTTGGGCAGACTGTTCACTTGCATGGCAACATCACTCCTGGCAACAAAGTCACGGTGTCGCTTCATTCCGGCCAATTGCAATACGAAACAAGTCGTCAATTGCCAAATAATTTATCGATCCGAGACGAACTTTCGCCTCAGGCGACTATGACAGGGGTTTCCCAAGGGCAACGCTGGACTGTTCCTATTTACAGCCCGCTTCGACCAAGTCACAAGCCAATAGAAATCTTATATGCGAGCGTTGCTGGTCATGAAGTCCTGTACTTTGACAATCAACTTGTAAATACCGACATCGTCAACTACAGAACAACACCCAATGACCACCAACCGCCACGAAGCAGAATGTGGATTGGTCCTCGTGGCAGGGTGCTACAACACGAGTCGACGATACTTGGCTCAAAACTACTTTTCCAGCGACGTACAGACACGGTCGCTGCATCACTTACAAGCAGGCTGGATCATGTAAAGAGTCTCTTTGAGAAGCATGAAAATAGCGGTGTAAACTCATACCAAACAAACCGATGACCATGCGTTCTCTGCACATCACAACGCACTATTAGTACTATCAATATGATTCAATTTGAACATGCTACTCGAACGTATGGCAGCAAGGTTGCTGTATCAGACCTCAGTCTGACAATACCCTCCGGTGAATTATTTGCTCTCCTTGGTCCGAATGGCGCAGGTAAGACGACAACGATCAAAATGCTCGTTGGCTTGCTTCGTCCTTCTGGTGGAGTTATTCGCGTTTGCGGTCATGACCTGCTAACGGAAACTCGCTCAGCTCATCTTCATTTGGGCTACGTACCTGACGAGCCTTACCTGTACGACAAGCTTACGGGTCATGAATTCCTACGATTCATTGCTGACATGTATCGCATACCAAGAGAGCTTTCACAGGAATATATCAAGAGAGAAATCAATAGGTTTGAGCTCCATGAATTTGCTAACGAACTTGCCGAAAACTATTCTCTGGGCATGAGACAGCGGCTTGTATTTGCGGCTGCATTCCTACACGACCCTGACGTACTTGTGCTTGATGAACCGATGGTTGGTCTTGATCCACGAAGCGTTCGTATTGTCAAAGACTTGCTGAAGGAGAAAACTGCGGATGGCATGACCGTATTCATGTCAACTCACACACTCGCGATGGCTGAGGAAATGGCTGATCGCATGGGCATCATGGTGCAAGGAGATCTCAAATTTCTTGGGACTGTTCCAGAACTCCGAGAACACGTAGACGTGAAAACGAGAAGTCTTGAAGATCTGTATCTTGAAATCACATCAAGCTCAACAGGCCGTCAGAAGGCGTCGTCTGATGACACATAAAAAAAGAAATAAACGGTAAAGATGCAGAATCAATTGCTTGATATTCCTCAGGAAAATCAGCTCTCGAGGAAGCTTCGAAGGACAATCGCGTGGAACGTTGTCACTTCAATCGTCCGCCAGTCGCGTTTCCGTTTCGGGCTTGTCCTCGTACTCAGTCTAATTTTCTGGGCTGCCGTGTTCTGCCTGTTCTACGATGCATTCAACTTCATTGACTCTATGCATGCCGAAGTCATGTCGTTGCTGTTTAATACGTTTTTTTCTGCCTTGATGGTAATGATGGCCTTTTCAACTGGCATCTTAATGTACGGTGGTCTGTACCGTTCCGAAGAGTCGTCCTTTCTCTTGACATGCCCTCTGCGCGCTGAAGCGATCCATGCCCACAAATTCACAGAAGCACTCTGGTTCTCGAGTTGGGGATTCATTCTTCTCGGGAGTCCGATGCTCATTGCATATGGCATCGTGCGGGACGCCCCGTGGAGCTTTTTCATTATGCTCATACCGTTCATCGTTACATTTGTCGTCATTCCAGCATCTATCGGCAGCATACTGTGCATGCTCGTAGTTGCCGGGCTACCTCGACTACGACTCCATGCCTTATCCATATCGCTCGCTATTGCCGCGACAGGAATCCTTTGGGTTTCATGGGCAACTTTCGGGGCCGTTCAGAGCCAATTGCTCACAGCCGCATGGTTTGAGGAAACGCTGTCTCGTCTTGCCATGACAGAGCAGGTTTTCCTGCCAAGCTGGTGGCTTTCTTCCGGCCTACTCGATGCGGCACTCCGCGGGGAATCACGTGACCTGACTCGTCAAAGCACTCTTGAGGCATTGAAGTTCCTTGGGTTAATTCTCGCCAATGCGCTTCTTCTAAGCCTTGTAGCCAGTTGGGTTGCACGGTGGACCTACCGCAAGGGGTACAGCAACCTCCAAGCAGAAGTACCAATCAGAAGGCACAGACGGCTCTTCTGGCTCGATGAACTACTCGCACGTGCAGGATCGCGGGTTGGAAATCCTATCCGTTTGCTTCTTGTCAAAGATCTCCAAATTTTTCGCCGGGATATCACTCAATGGTCTCAATTCGTTATCTTTTTTGGTCTCTTAGGTCTTTATTTTTACAACCTTCGCTCATTTAATTATACGCACGTCTACGCGTCTCTCATCGGACACCTCAACTTAGCTGTCGTCGGTCTGATTCTTTCGACTTTCACTACACGCTTTGTCTTTCCATCAATAAGCCTTGAAGGTCGTCGCTTTTGGATTCTCGGTCTTCTTCCTATACATAGGGATCAAATTGTATGGTCAAAGTTCCTCTTCTCATTTGTAGGCGGTCTCGTACCATGCCTCGGATTAATTCTTTTGAGTGACTGCATGCTTGGGTTGCCTTGGGGCACAGTATTTGTCCACCTGACCTGCTGCCTTGCTCTCTGCGGCGGCCTCTCTGGTATCGCTGTTGGAATGGGGGCGAGCATGCCAAATTTCCGTGAATCGTCCCCTGCCAAAATTGCTGCTGGATTTGGGGGAACTTTAAGCCTCGTTCTCAGTGCAATGTTCATTATTCTTATCGTGATTACCGTTGGTTTTACGAACCATTTCAATCTCTTCCAGCAAACTGTTGGGCAACTCTCTGGTACTACAACCAGTTGGCTCCCCGGGATTTCTGGTGGACAAGTTGTCAGCATTCTCATTGTTATTCCGGGTGGTCTGCTAGCCACTTTCTTGCCGTTAGTACTTGGAATCCGTGCATTCAGGCAACTGGAACCCTAGGCATTCCCTCCAGAAGCATTGCGGACATCTTGGTCCGTCCTTTTCCCTGAGATCTTTGTTTCTAGGCTCATTCACCCTCGTTTCTGGCCTCACTCGCTGATTCGTCTATTGTTTATTTGTCAGATATTGTTTAGACCCGGCAAAAACTTGCATTTCCATCCTTAGCAAACATGATTCGTCCACGACAAACATTGAAGACACCGCAAAGTAGCCGGAACCCTCTTAAGCAACATGGTGAACGCATTGGTGCGGTTCAATACCTGAATACCAGACCGCTGATCTATGGGCTGGGTGATTCGCTGGACTTTGATCTGCCGAGCAGACTGGCAGATCGCTTGGCAATCGATGAACTGGATGTTGCCCTCATTCCTTCGATTGAACTGTTCCAACGCCTCGATACACCTCAATCGAACGCATCCATAAATGAAAATAACTGGTCGTCCCAGAGTGAGGGTCGATACCACGTAGTTTCAAACGCGTGCATAGCTTGCCTTGGCTCAGTCATGAGTGTTCGACTCTTCTTTCGCACTCGTCCAGAAAAAACTTCTCGAATCGCTATCGATGAGGGCTCAAGAACAAGCGTGGCACTCTGCCGAATTTTATTAGCTAAGCGATTTGGTATCTTCCCAGAACTTGAAATGCTGCCAATTGGGGAAAGCATCGAATCAACGAGTGCCGACGCGGTACTTCTGATCGGTGATCGTGCGATTGGCCCGACGAGTGGAGGTTTCCAGACTGTTTGGGATCTTGGTGACGAATGGCATCAGTGGACCGGGCTTCCTTTTGTTTTTGCTGTCTGGGCAGCACGCCCCTCAGTTGACTTCGAGCGTCTAGGTAGACGACTTGATGCAGCCCGCGACGCAGGGCTCGCTAATTTAGCAACTATAGCAGCCATCGAAGCTGCTCCTCACGGACTTTCAGTACCACAATGCCTGGACTACTTAAGCGATAATCTCCACTACAATCTCGGGTACGATGAACGACAGGGCTTGCAACTCTTCCACGAATACGCCATGGAACTTGGTCTCGCTCCATCCAACGGTAATTTCGATGCTGCATTCCAATATTCAAAACACTTTCCAACCGGTGCCCAGTGATTGAAAAAGAAATTCAGAAGATCCTCGACTCTGTCACCGAAGGGCACCGCTTAAAAAGCGCTGATGCAATTCAACTACTTGAGTCCGACTCTTTGGCTTCAATTGGCAAAGCAGCCAATGCTGTGACGACAAAACTTCACCCGGAGCAGTACAGAACGTACAACATTGATCGAAACATTAATTACACAAACATCTGCTCGGCTGTTTGTGATTTCTGTGCTTTCTACCGCGGCCCTAAAGACCCCGAAGGATATGTACTCGACCGAAAAATCCTTCTCAAAAAAATTGAAGAGACTGTTGCGATTGGAGGAGATCAAATCCTTCTTCAAGGAGGAATGCACCCCACACTACCGCTCGAATGGTACGAAGATCTCCTTCGAGATATTAAGCTGCAGTACCCTGAAGTGAATATCCATGGATTCTCTCCTCCCGAAATTTTCCATCTCACAAAGGTAACCAAGCTTCCACTGCTAGAAATCCTTGAACGACTAGCGGCTGCCGGACTTGGATCACTTCCCGGTGGGGGTGGCGAAATTCTCGTGGACCGTGTTCGAGCGGCCATGACTCGCGGGAAAGTGATGACAGACGACTGGCTGAATGTCCATCGAAAATGGCATAGTCTTGGTGGACGAAGTACCGCAACAATGATGTTTGGGCACATTGAAACACTTGCGGAAAGAATAGAGCATCTCGACCGTTTACGAGAGCTACAGGATGAGACCGGTGGGTTTACTGCTTTTATTTGCTGGTCATTTCAACCAGACAATACCGAGATGTCCCACATCCCCCCTTCCGGTGCTTTTGAATACTTGAAAACCCAAGCTGTTGCCCGGCTCTATTTGGACAACATTCCCAATATCCAATCGAGTTGGGTCACCCAAGGCAGGGACATTGGCCAGCTTGCACTTCTGTTTGGTGCGAATGACATGGGAAGCCTGATGTTAGAAGAAAACGTAGTGAGCGCCGCTGGAACTGTGCACCACCTCACTCTCGAGCAGATGCGTTCTGCAATCTCCGAACTTGGCTGGGAGCCGAGACGCCGTAACGTGTTCTACGAGCTTGTAGATGAGAAATCCGACCTAGTGTTGAAACCACGCCCTAGATCATCTGTGAACATTGACCTGCCTCTCTTGACCTCGGCAACGTAACACAAGAGCAATTCGTATGCTGAATCCGGGGCAAAAGCATCGGTCGTTTATAATTCGATCGAGATGGCTATTTCCAGTTACACGTCGACCTCTTGAAAATGCCTGGCTTCGTGTTGAAAGAGGCGTTGTAACAGGCTTCGGAGTGTGGCCGCCACGTACTGCCAAAAGCATTAACGTAATCGATAAAGGCAATGCCATCATTGCACCTGGTTTTGTTAATGCTCATACGCACCTTGAGTTCTCTTCGTGCCAAAAGCCGTTTGATACCAAAGGCGGGCTTCACGAATGGATCTATGAAGTCGTTTCATGGAAACGCAAGCAAAGCCGGCCCTCAACGGCTGCTCATGAAAAAATTACTGCTGCCATCGCGTCTGGTACTCACGAGTCCGCTGCATGCGGAGTGGTTGCTCTTGGTGAGATTGCGACCAGCGACATTGCTTACAATGAAATATCCGGCCGGCTCCGTCTTCGCATTTTCCATGAGGTCCTCGGCCTGGACCGGTCGACCATCAAATCACTCCCATCACGGGTTGTTTCTAGCTTCCGTGACTCTCAAAAAATATCTCGTGGTGGTGTTGCTGTCGGGCTCTCGCCTCACGCTCCTTATTCTACACAGTGGCATATTGGTCAAGCAGCAGTTGCCGCAGCACAAAACAATCGAGCCACCTGTCAAAGAAGCCGTAGCACCACCTGCGTAACCCCTCTGGCTATGCATTTAGCCGAGTCGAGGTTTGAGGAAGAGTTCCTCCACAATCAAACAGGTCCTTTCCGAACGCTTTTCAACGACCTCGGCATTTGGCCTGAACACGCCCCCAAGTTGGCCACAACCGCTGACTGGGTTTCTCTATTAGCAAAGAGTGGTCGTGGCCTGATCATTCATGGAACGCATCTGGTCGACAACCAACAGGCAATGGCCCGACTCAAGCGCCATCGCCACACTCTTGCTCTGGTTGTTTGCCCACGTACCACACAAGCCTTATCTGGTAATCTTCCACCTCTTACAGAATTCAAAAAGTCTGGAGTCCGAGTTTGCCTTGGGACCGATGGGCGAGGCTCCAATCCTGATCTTTCAATTCGTGCAGAGGCTGCCTGCCTCATCGATGCTGGTCTGGTTACACCACAGGAAGCTCTGCTCATGATCACTTCCAACGGAGCATGGGCGCTTGGTTTCGAGCACAGAACAGGAAGCATTGCCACTGGACGCCCTGCTGACTTCGTGATTCTCAAACCATCCATGCCACCCAAAACTTCAGACAGAGCAGCCGCCGCGATATTTGACGCAACAACAGAAGTGGTCTCTACGTTCCGGGGCGGTCGACCCTTAGCCGGAAACTTTGCCTGAATAACAGCTACAGCCTGCAATTTGAGATATCAGTTTCGATAATGGCAGAAGCACCGATTGATTCAAGACGCTCCATAATTTTATGGGTTTCATTTCGCCGCACCATCGCCCGAACGGAGCACCAGCTATTCTCTTCCAGCGCACTCACGGTTGGTGAATTAAACCCCGGAGTAATGTCTTCTGCCTCAGCCAGCCGATCACGTGGAACGTTATATTCGAGCAACGTCCATGTTCGGGCTATCACAACTCCCTGTAGACGGCGGACAATACGATCAGCCATATCGGCATCAACAACACTTTTATTTTGAACAAGTACAGTCTCGTAACAGCCAATTTCTTCAAGCACTCGAAGGCGGTTTGCTGCGAGGGTACTCCCCGTCTCTACAAGATCAACAACTGCATCAGCAACTCCCAAAGACACCATAATTTCAACACTACCTGAGAGCTCAACTAAATGAACCTCGACACCATGCTGCGCTAACCAATCCTGAGTTATCTTTGGGAAACTCGTAGCAACTCTTCGTCCTTGCAGATTTTCTGGTGACGTGATCTCTGCATCATCCGGCACACAAAGGGCCAGCCTACAGCCGCCTACTCCAAGCGAAAGCCTTTCAATAAGATCGACTCGTCCCTCAGCAACAAGATCGGCACCAGTGATGCCGAGATCAATCGCTCCCTCAGCTGTCAGAATTGGAATATCATCGGTTCGCAGGAAGACGATCTCGACTGGTACATCACGGCATCGTGCAAACAATGAACGAGAAATACGTCGAAACGAAAGCCCTGCGTCATGAAGCAAATCAGAGACTACTTCTGACAACCGCCCCTTACTTGGAATGCCAATACGCAGCATCCGTTCCACTGATCCTGATCTCGATTTCTTCATTGTCTCTCTACTTGCGTTGACCTCGATTAAAAATCCGTAACCTTCCAATGACTATTTTCTTGATGCTTTCTCTTCCAACCCCGACACGCCAAAACGCCCAGCAAGTGTGGTTTCCACTTGAGCGAGTGTTAAATCACGATGAGCCAGCAGCACAATAACGTGATAAAGCAGATCAGCCGCCTCTGAAACGACTCTTTCGTCAGACTCATTCGCCGCTGCCTCGACCAACTCCTCGGCTTCTTCTGTAACCTTAGAACCTATTTTTGCCACGCCTCCAGCAAAAAGCTTACTCGTATACGATCGGTCGACGTCCGACGTTTTTCGACTCGAGATAATGTGCTCAAGGTGCCCGAGTACTGTTCCAACAGATTGTTCTGATGTCTGCTTCAGGCTGTCTGATTCCATCGCTCCTGCTTCTCCAAAAGAGACTTTTACCGCATACTGACGTTCTTAACTGTACCATGCGACAAAGACTTACGACACCAAAGATCCAATGCCATCTTCAAAGTCTGAATTAGCAAGTGATTGCATAATCCTCACAGGCCCAACCGCATCGGGTAAGACTGCATTAGGTATTCGTATTGCTCAGCGACTCAATGCTGACATTCTCAGTGCTGATTCAGTCGCTGTTTATAAAGGGCTCGATATTGGTGCAGCCAAACCAACTCTGAAAGAGCAAGCCCAGGCGACTCACCATCTCCTTGATCTTGTAGATCCGGCATCTCTCTTCACAGCCTCAGATTGGCTTCGTACGGCAACTCACACCATCAAGGACTGTCGTGCCCGTGGTCGACGTATTCTCTTTGTTGGTGGCACTCCACTGTACCTGAGATGTCTCCGGGACGGGCTCGACGACTCTCCGGCAATAGACCTCGAGTTACGAAACAGTCTGACTTACCAGATAAAACAGAGCGGACCCGAGGCTTTTCACAAGAAGCTTGGCCTGCTCCGTCCAGACGTAGCCGCTACCATTCACCCTAACGACACAAAACGCATCATTCGAGCTCTCGAAATTATTCAGGTATCTGGTGTAGATCACAAGCGTTCATGGAACTCAGCAGGCAATCCTGAAAAGCGACTTTTTCCATGCCCCATACTCGTCATCGATCATCCGCGAAAAGTACTCAACAGCCAAATCAACGAGCGAGTTGAAACGATGTTTGAGTCTGGCATTCTCGAAGAAACTGAAGCTGCTGAACAACAATATGGAATTGGAAAAACAGCAGCACAAGCTGCCGGATACAAAGAATCTCTTGCATTTATCCGTGGGGAAATTACGAAACAACAGGCTATCACGAAGACGAAACAACGAACTCGCCAACTTGCCAAACGCCAGCGAACCTGGTTTCGAAGTTTTTCTGATGCGGTCTGGTTATCTGGTTGATAAGAACGGGTAGTGACAAGCCTTGCTCTCGTTGCGCAAATTCCGTGCCAGACGACACCGTGTGCTAGCAAATAAAGTGCTAGCACAGCATCTTGTGGTTGGATCTATTCCTGACCACAAAATCAAAAAGATGCTTGTCTTGTTTTTTTTGAGCGATATCTTCACACCCGCAATGTTTGAAATTGTCGCTCAAGGATGAGTGGCGCAAACACGCAACAGTGTTGCTCGAAGAAGGAACTTTCATGGCAGCCAAACCGGTAATCGGAATTAATATGGACTTTCGCTCCAGTTGCAAGGAGCATGCTTCGCTTTCATTCATAGCGGCGGGCTATTACGAGAACATCATTCAATCCGGAGGCATACCTCTTGTTTTGCCTCCTCTTGACGAAGAAGACGACCTCGTAAGATTGCTCGACACGCTTGACGGAGTTGTCCTTATTGGTGGTGCAGATCTTGACCCACAACGAGACGGCTACATGCCACATCCCGCAGTTCGTCCAATGGATCAAAGACGTGAAGACTTTGACCGCATGTTGGCCAAGCACGTCTGTGCCAGGCATTTACCCGTACTTGCCATTGGCTGCGGTATGCAGCTTCTTAATGTCACCGAAGGTGGCACCCTGTATCTGCATCTTCCTGAAGACATGCCCCAAGCGATCCCTCACAAAGACCCACTCGACACCGCTCACCGTCATGGACTTCTCGTAGAATCGGATTCTGCAATGGAGCGTGTGTATGGAGATGGTGAAATACGCGTTAACAGCATGCACCATATGGCTATTGATGATCTTGCGTCAGGATTCCGTATAACGGCGAGATCTCCTGATGGAGTCATTGAGGCTATTGAGAGTGAAGTTGAGGGATGGCTTGCGATTGGCACCCAGTTTCACCCAGAGGCAGACTCGGCATCTGCTCTTGATGCAAAGATTTTTGAAGAGTTTGTTGTTGGAATTACCGGAGAAGTACCGGCGATGCGGCTCGTGGCATAATCCGAGCGGACGTTTCCAATACCAACTTCATAGATAAATTCGAGCGGCCCGCCGACAGACTTCTAGTCGGCGGGCCTTTCCTATTGATCAATTCACCCTTGCCTTATGCTCCCAGTGCCCCTTTCAGGTGGCACTGTCGCTTCAGGCGGAACAACCTGACCCAAAACCATTCCTATTGGACAGCACGGCTAGTCATTCAGCGGTACGATTGATTGAGCCCCCTGATTGATCGCTACATCATGTAGCAGTCGGCATCATTGTGGCTCGTTTGGGAACCGCTGCACCTTCTTACTCACATCCCCTTCTCTACTTGAACAAATGCTGACTGATTACGACCTACACCTCCTAGGCGAAGGCAGACACTGGAAAAGCTATGACAAGCTTGGTGCGCAACTGTGTACCCGTAATGGACAACAGGGAGTCCATTTTGCTCTCTGGGCGCCAAATGCTGAGGTAGTTAGTGTCGTTGGTGATTTCAACGACTGGGCTGGCCACAACCACAAGATGAGTAAGTTGGTACCGTCTGGCTTCTGGCAACTCTTCGTTCCTGGTGTTAGGCCTCATACTGCCTACAAGTTCCGTGTTCAAACAGCTGAAGGAACTATTGATCGCGCCGATCCTTACGGGTACTCAGCTGAGGTGCCACCGCAGAACGCTTCTGTTATCACGGATTTAAGTGATTACAGCTGGAGTGATTCACAATGGATGGAGCAAAGGCTGCGGCGAGATTGGTTCAGTGAGCCAATCTCTTTTTATGAAGTTCATCTTGGAAGCTGGAGGCGTCCAGGGGATGACCCGCATCGCTGGCTGACATACCGTGACCTTGAGCAAGAACTTATTCCTTACTGCCTCGAAATGGGATTTACCCATTTGGAATTTCTTCCACCGACAGAACATCCCCTCTCTGCAAGTTGGGGCTACCAAACGATTGGCTTATTTGCTGCAACAAGCCGCTTTGGTACACCTCAAGATTTCATGTCACTGATTGACGGTTGTCATCAAGCCGGCATTGGAGTCATTATCGATTGGGTGCCTGCGCACTTTCCAAAAGATGATCATGGGCTTCGCCGTTTGGATGGGACTGCTCTCTACGAACATGAAGACCCGCGTAGGGGCGAGCACCCAGACTGGGGAACCCTTATTTTCAACTATGGTCGCAACGAAGTAGCGAATTACCTCATCTCCTCAGCTCTATTCTGGCTGGACCATTACCATGTTGACGGACTGCGTGTTGATGCGGTCGCTTCAATGCTTTATCTCGATTACAGCCGTGGTGAAGGAGAGTGGTTACCAAACTGCTTTGGTGGCCGTGAAAACCTCGAAGCAATTGAATTCCTTAAGGAATTAAATGTCCAGGTTCATCATCACTTCCCTGGCACGCTGACCATCGCCGAGGAATCCACGGCCTGGCCTGGTGTTTCGCGACCAACTCATACTGGTGGACTTGGATTTAGCCTTAAATGGAATATGGGCTGGATGAACGACACCCTGCGATTCATGAAGCAGGATCCAGTTCACAGAAAGTTTCACCATGACGAACTCACATTCAGCTTAATCTATGCGTTTCATGAAAACTTTGTCCTCCCACTTTCGCATGACGAAGTGGTCCACGGAAAAGACTCTTTGCTTAGCCAAATGCCTGGTGACAGGTGGCAACAATTCGCCAACCTACGACTACTGTATTCATTAATGTGGTTCCATCCAGGCAAAAAGCTCTTGTTTATGGGTAATGAGTTTGGTCAGCCGCAAGAATGGGATTTTGATGAAAGCCTCCAGTGGCACCTACTCCAAGAGGACAGCCACCGAGGACTCTCGCAAACTGTTACAGAGCTCAACAGATTACTACGAGAGGAGACGTCTCTTCACCAAATAGATTTTGATGGACAAGGGTTTGAATGGATCGACTGCCAGAATTGGCAAGAAAGTATTATTACGTTTTTGAGAAAAGGTGTTTCTCAAAAAGATGCATTACTTATCGTGTGCAATTTCACACCGGTTCCTCGTGAAAACTATCGAGTAGGTGTTCCTACAGCTGATCACTTTGTAGAAATTTTTAATAGTGATGCTGCTCACCTTGGAGGTAGCAATATCATCAATAACGACCGACTTCCATGTGAACAGATTGCCCAACATGGGCGAGAGTACTCAGTCTCTATCACCATCCCTCCGCTTGCAGCGGTCGCATTAAAGCCCTTTGATACCACGGATTTAATAGAAACGCCTTAAAACCAAAGACGTCTTACGGTGAGTTTCCTCCACTATTTACCGAGGCAGCCTTGGGTCACGATTCCACGTCAGTTCTAAATCTTTCTCCAAGCCAGCGATCCAATCCATAAAGACCTCAGCAAATGCGGTCTGAGCGACCATGGACAAACGTCTCTGATCTCCAAGAATGCCTTCGAACCTGTTCTGCAACTCGTTCTCTGGAGGCTGAAACGCAAGAACACCAATGACATAACAGATTGTCTTTGGCTCATTAAATACAGCAACGCTTTTCCCTTCCGTAGTTGCAAATACCTTTTGCATCATCGCATTTCCTGGCATAGCAAGCCCCTGAGGCGATGATAACACTGGTGCTGCATTCACTCCCGCCGCACCTTGCGTAAGCCAGGTGAATGGACCAATGTCCTGAACTTTCTCGAGTTCAGCCTTCGAAAGCGATTCCACAAAACCTTTTTCATTCATCTTCGCAACTAAACTAGTAGCTTGCTCTAAGGCAAGGGGACGGGCCTCGACTATTCGCCATGCCTTTTCAACATTATCACGGGCCTCCTCAAAGGCCGGAACCCGTTCTTCTTGATCGTCTTGCTTCCAGGAGAAATAGCGATTTCCTTCAGCATCTCGTGACGTTACCGGACGAAGAGGTATCGTCCCATCACCGAACATCACCTCAAGCCATCGCTGCTGGCGAATGCCAAAGCGACTTGACGGATCAGGTACAAATTCAAAACTGCTTCCTATACCGCCACTGTCAGCGGCTTCGTTCACAGTCAACCAATCAGACTCTACTGCAACAAGCGATTGCTTTTCAGCTATCTTCATAGCATCAGGGGGTGTCGGCTCTTTGTCACCATCTTTTCCACGGGCAATCCAGAGCGCACGATCTTCAGCGTAAGCATTTACATCGGCAGCCAGTGCTGAAAAAATCGCATCGATTGTTTCAGTAGCGCGTTGCCGAGAAATCTCCTGACGTATTTGTTCGGCTACTTCTTCAAGCGGCTGAAATGTCATTTCTGGTTCAGAGGAATCTGCCGGCTCTTTGTTTTCTTTAGTGGCCGCTGGGTTGTCAGCTGGCGGTGGTTCAACCGAATCCGGTATTGCAGCTCCAGTAACGGGTGCTTTCTCAGGCTGCTGACTGGCGTCCTTGGCAGATGAATCAGTTCCTTCCGTCTCTTCTTTCACCTGAAAAGTAACGGGAATCACTCGTGTCCTGTGATTCGTTGAACTACTCTCGGAATCCAACGGCTGACTTGCATCCTTCTCCTGCCCCCGGCTCTCCTTTGATTTTTTTTCACTGGAATCTTTCGGTGCATTCTCTTTCGCGCTTTGTTCCGGTTGGCTCGGAGCCTCAGGACTGTCCTTCAGTGTTTTTCCTTCTCCACTTTCCTTTCCTGCTTTCACTTCGCTTTTATCATCGGTCGGACTCGGAGCCGATTCTTGTGTGAGCGGAGCATCAGGCGGTGACTGACGAAATCGACTTTCCTTATTCGTCTCGTAAAACTCTTTTACGTCCTTTTCCGTTATTGTTTTCTCTGCCTCATCCTCAAATTCCTTCTGATCTGCCATGAGTGATGTGTATCGAACCCGATGAGGCTCTTTAAACCCGGGGTTTGGGCTCCGTGCTGATGGCAGGTTGTTTTTGAATTTTTCAAAATAAGCTCTTAGTTCTGATTCACTTGGTGCCTCAATTGAAGTCGCAAGGTTTTCGACCTCAACTGGAAAAGCTTTAATCGTTGCAGACTGTTCAAGTCGTTTGTAGAAGTCCCACCGCCAACCCGGCGGATCGCCTGAAAAACCTGTTTGAAATAAAAGCAGAGTATTTCGTGCAACAAGCGCCGTGCGTAAGGACTCAAAGAGGTCGGCGGCCAAAACCGGTGTACGGCCATAGCGAAGGCCTGCGATGATTCCATCAAGCTGATCTTGTCGAACCATATTATTCGTCCAAGCTGCAATGAACTCATTGATTGCGGTGTTGCTAACTGTCAATCCAATTTTTTCGGCCTCTTTTGCAAGAAGCATTTCGCGAACAATCAATTCCTCACCCTCTGGGAATGCGGGTAGTCGAGAAGGGTCTCGACCGGCTGTAGCAGCCGCCTGCATAAGAAAACGGTTCGCGAGGGTTCTCAGTGCCACTGCTCGTTCGAGCTGGTCTTCTCGAACAGCGCCGCCTTTCCATGACACAACAATAGGGTCTGCAGAGGACGAGCCTGCCCCCATCTGGAGAAATGGAGGCAACACAAAAAAGGCCAACATCGCCAAGACCGCTACCGCTACGAGCATCGATCGCTGATATTTCCGAAAGAAGTTGAATGATCCGGCCATAAAACCGCCTTTTTCTGAAGTGCCGCGGGCTGGAAAACCACTGAGGCTTGACAAGTAGAGATCGGGGAAGGTAACGCTGTTTAGCTAGAACTAGGTCGAAATTGTATCGCCAGATAGTTTGGTGCCAATCCCGATATCAGTAGAAATTATTCGCTTTCACTCCATTTTTATACAAAATTCATGGCCAAAAAGACCACCCGTAAGGCTCGCACAAGCAGCAAATCAGCTCCCCGAGCCGCTCCTTCCGGCGACTATGAGCTCGTAATTGTTGAAAGTCCGGCAAAAGCGAAAACCATCGAGAAGTATCTTGGACATGGATTTGTCGTAAAAGCGTCAGTGGGGCACATTCGTGATCTTCCGAGCCGAGCTCCCAAGGGAATCAAACAACTTGTACCCGGAGTCGACCTCGAGCATGACTTTGCACCAACTTATGAAGTCGATTCAGCAAAGAAAAAGACGGTCACAGAACTCCGCAAGCTCGCGAAAGGGGCTCGTGATATTTGGTTCGCAACTGACCTTGATCGTGAAGGAGAAGCCATCGCCTGGCATCTTGCAGAAGAACTGAAAGTCGACCCAAAACAGGCGAAACGAGTCACTTTTGACGCGATCACGAAGTCTGACGTTCAACGAGCTTTTGAAAATCCTCGCAGTATTAACATGCCTCGTGTGGAAGCACAGCAGGCTCGCCGAATTGTTGATCGCATTGTTGGGTACCGAGTTTCTCCAATTTTATGGAAAAAGGTCGCCTCGGGATTAAGTGCGGGCCGCGTACAGAGCGTGGCTACAAGGCTTGTTGTAGAGCGTGAGAAACAGATTCGTGACTTTACTCCAGATGAGTCTTGGGAATTTTCAGGATATCTCTCGTTTGATACCGATGGCGCTGACGCTCTGCATGCCGTCTGGAACGACTTCATGTCGCAGCGAGATGATCGCAACCGACCACCAACAATTAAGCAACGTACCGCCTGGCTGTCTGATCACCGCAGCCTTTCCGCCGAACTTGTTGAGGTTGGTGGAAAGACCTTGAAGATTGAGGCCGACAAAACATCGGCCGAAGAACTTGTTGATAAAGCAGTATCGGCTGCTGAGGCAGCGGGCTTAGTCGACATTGATATCCAACGAGAGGAAAGCAGTACCGGCAAGGGAAGAGCAAAAAATGTTGTACGGATAACGGGAAAGCCAGACTCCAACACACGCTATAGCATCGATTCAATTGATGTGAAACGCACAAAGTCGAGACCCTATCCACCATTTATCACAAGCACCTTGCAGCAGGCAGCAAGTAGCCGACTGAGCATGTCAACGGATCGAACAATGCGTGTCGCTCAGCAACTCTACGAGGGCATCGACCTGCCGGGCGAAGGGCGAGTCGGACTAATTACGTACATGCGAACTGACTCAACGAATTTATCCGGTGAAGCCATAAAGTTAGCGCGAAGCTACCTTGAAGAAAAATTAGGGAAAGAATACCTCCCTGAAAAACCTCGCTTTTACTCAAGCAGTAATCAGTCAGCACAAGAAGCTCACGAAGCGATTCGACCAACCGATCCATTTCGTGATCCAGATACTATCGGCTCGGCTTTAAGCGACGAGCAACTCAAACTCTACCGGCTCATCTGGCAATCATTTGTTGGCTGCCAAGCAACCGATGCTGAATGGGACAGCACGGCTGTGCGTATGCGACGTTCAGACAAAGATACAGGAGCCGTCTTTAAAACAAATGGACGTGTCTTGCGATTTGATGGCTGTTTGCGTGTTACCGGAATCCCGAAGGGAGACGGCGATCAGGTCCTGCCCGATTTTGATAAAGGAACACAACTCGCACCGTTCAGTATTGAGCCAAGGCAGAAATTCCAAGCGCCGCCACCTCGGTACAGTGAGGCGACTCTTGTAAAGAAACTAGAGGAAGAAGGAATCGGGAGGCCGTCGACCTATGCAAGCATTATCAATGTCATCGAAAATCGTGGCTATGTAGAACAACGCGAAAGGCGATTTTATGCGACCGCACTTGGTGAAGCAGTTACAGAATTCCTTGAGGAAGGCTTCCACGATCAGTTTATCGAAGTCGGCTATACCCGTGAGATTGAACAGGAACTCGATCAAGTAGCTGAAGGAAAAAAACAGTGGACCGACATGCTCCATGAGTTCTATGAAGAACTTGTTCCTAAAATTGAATTCGCTGATCAACTCAAGCACAAAAAAGCCGAATCGACGCCTTCTGAATATGCTTGCCCAACGTGCGACCGTCGTCTTGAGTATCGTCTCGGAAAAACAGGCCGGTTTCTGTCATGCTGTGGGTATAACGAAAAAACACTTGTGGAACCGCCTCCTCCAAAGAAGACAGCGAAAGGGAAAAAACCTCGAAAGCGAAAGCCAAAAGAAATACCGGCTTGCACCTTCGCCATGCCTGTTGACCGCGACGGCAGGCCCCTGCTCCCAGAGCAAATTGACCTTCTCTCACCAAATGGAACGCCGATGGTGAAACGAACGGGACGGTTTGGAGACTTTCTTGTCGAAGATGGCCCACCGCCACCAAAAAAGTCATCTAAGAAATCAGATCCGGATGCACCCGCATCATTTATCATGAACATTGACAAAAAAGGAAACCTCAAGTTCCCTGCCCCTCCCCCCATTCTGACAGACATTGAGTGTTCTAAATGTGGCGAATTCCTCAACCTTCGTGATGGCAAGCGAGGTCCATGGCTCGGGTGTAGTAAATTTCCAAAATGCCGTGGACGAGGTGCATTTGCGAAACTTCCAGAAAAAGAACAGAAGGATCTTCGAAAGCAATTAACCGACCATATGAAAAGTCAGCAGACGCTTGTGCTCACACGCCGCGATGGGCAAACGCAGGTAGACGATGGAACCCCAGTATCCGACTTGACTATTGAAGGCGGGGTTGCCGAACTGGATAAGTTTATTGAAAAGTAGGCCGCCTACTCCCAAGGCATATCCTGATCGAACGTTGGTGGCATCTGGCTTACCGCGATCGCGTGAGCCGTGGCATGAGTGCGGCAATGAGAAATACTTACAAGCACGCCACCTATCCCCATTTTTTCAGCAATGTCTTGCGTGCCGCCCATCAGAGTCACAACGGGCCTTCCTGTTACGCCATTGACGACCTCGATATCGCGCCAACTGATGCCCTGCCGCCACCCTGTACCAAGTGCCTTAAGAATTGCCTCTTTCGCAGCCCATCGCCCAGCAAAATGCTGCATCGCCATCCGGCGGCCTCGGCAGTATTCAATTTCTTTGGGCGTATAGACACGTTGTACAAAAAGCTCTCCGTGTCGCTCAATCATTTTGCCTATCCGCAGGCACTCTGTGATGTCCGTGCCAACACCAAGCACATTCATTGTTTCCGCCCCCGCGTAGATGAACCACGCAGCCCACATGCTTCACGTGCACGCTCAAGAACATTACCAGCGACTATTCTTGCTCGTTCCGCGCCAACAGCAAGAATTTCGTCTATCCTGCTTGGATTCGACTCTAGTTCACACCGTCGTTCTCGTGCGGCGACGAAAGCCTCTTTGGCAGCCGCAACAACTGCTTTTTTCACCTCACCATACCCGAACCCACCACGTCGATAGAGTTCTGCCATTTCCACAACTTCTTTTTCGGCCCCTACAAGGGAAAACAACTGGTACAGATGGTCTTGTTGTGGGTCCTTTGGCTCCTCCATCGATCGGGAGTCCGTCGTAATTCGCATGATTTTCTTTTTCTGTGCCGGCAGGTCTTCGAATACCTCGATCGTGTTCTCATAACTTTTTGACATCTTCTGCCCATCCGTCCCTGGCACCTTCGCCGCACCGTCAACAAGCCGTGGCTTCGGAAGACGAAAAATATCATCACCGTAGAGATGATTAAAAGTACCAGCGAGATCTCGGCATACTTCAATGTGTTGCACCTGATCTTCACCGACTGGTACAACATCAGCATCGTATGCCAAAATATCTGCAGCCATGAGGACGGGATAGGTAAACAGGCCAGCGTCTGCGGTTAGTCCTCTGGCTTTTTTATCTTTATACGCATGACACCGTTCTAAAAGCCCCATCGGTGCCACCGTCATCAATAACCAGGTAAGCTCAGCAACCTCCGGAACATCTGACTGAACAAATAACGTGGCTCGCTCAGGATCGAGCCCCAAGGCAACCAGATCAATCGCTGCATCTCGTACAAATCCGCGAAGTCTTTCAGGTTCGCGAACTGTTGTGAGCGCGTGAAGGTCCGCGATAAAATAGTAAGCATCTCCGGCATCCTGTAACTCGATGTATTGCCGAATCGCGCCAAAGTAATTGCCCCAATGAAACCGTCCTGTTGGCTGAATGCCTGAAAGGACTCGCATCCTCGCTGTAGAAGTTGACTTAGATTGCATACCGGGATTCATCTCCAACACGTCTGTCATCCGCCCTCATTGAAACCTGAACCCATCCAATGATAGTTCTCAGTTATTTGCCGGTCTTGGCTGACGTTTTCACAAGATCGCCAATTACTAGAGTACCAACGATCTGTTGAAGTTCCGATGCCCCGAGGGAATTTACAGCTGCAGGAAGTTCGTCTAGGATCCGTCCGGTAATAACAGGCTCTGCGAAACTTGCCGTTCCAATCTGTACAGCTGAGGCTCCAGCAACGAAGAACTCCATACAGTCATCCGTTGTCATAATGCCGCCCACACCAATTATCGGTATACCAACGCGGGTATGCACCTGGTGGACGCATCGCAAGGCGATTGGTTTAATTGCAGGACCGCTTAAACCACCGATACCATTTCCTAAAAGTGTCCGCTGCCTGCGCCAATTGACTGCCATCCCCTGGCAGGTGTTGATGAGCGTCACAGCGTCCGCACCGCCGTCAGCTGCCGCCTGAGCAATCGATGTAATATCCGTCACGTTTGGTGTTAGCTTCGCTATGACTGGTAACTGAGTTGCGTGGCGTACACCCTCGACTACCTGTCGACAGAGCTCTGGATCCGTTGCGAAATCAACACCGTGACTGACATTAGGGCATGAGATATTTAACTCAAGCGCAGCTATTCCACTTTCCTTATCGAGTTGCTCGGCAAGCAACACGAACTCAGCGACTGTTCCTCCTGCAATTGAGACAACCACAGGTGCACCGCATGACCGAAGGAAAGGGAGCTTGTCTAGAACAAACTGTTCAATACCGTCGTTATCAAGCCCAATTGAATTCAGTAATCCGGAGGCAGTCTCAATCGTACGCCAGGGACGGTTTCCCGCTCGTGGCGCGACTGTAATGGTTTTGGGAACGATCCCACCAAGTCGATGCAGTGGAACAAATTCCTGCATTTCATTGGCGTAGCCAAAGGTTCCCGACGCAACCATGATCGGATTCGGTATTGAAAGCCGCCCGAGCTGAACAGTTAAGTCAGGGAGCACCGGAGAAACAGATGCAGTCATCGTCTTATTTTAAATGGTAAGGGGACCTCGATGATGGCTGAAAAACTGAAACCTATCAGTCCACGCCACTCAATCAGTGTACCGCAGGGGCAAACTGCCAACGGCTCCGTCAAATAGGAAAAACAGGTAAGATTTAATTTTTCTTCCGGATATATGATCTAGTTCAAGACTACCGATTTTTAGGCCGATATGAGAGATGAAAGAGGCGAGTGCCACATTTTTCACAAAATCCCAATCCTCGTTGACATCACGACTAAAGCCCCATTATGGTTCCTACCGGACGGACACGAATTCTCGACACAGATGCCGACTGGCCCGTCCACATGGGGTTTAAACGGCCATTTTCGGCCCTAACTCCACGACTGGAGTGTCAGAGTCGTGACCAAACAAGATATTGTCCGAACAATTTCCGAGCGGTTAGACCTCCCAAAAGCGAAAGCTCAGGAGGCGGTTCAAACCACATTCGACGCACTCATAAACGCACTGGTCAAAGAGGGCCGGATCGAGCTTCGGAATTTTGGGGTATTTCAAATCAAGCGAAGAGGTGGTCGGGTTGCCAGAAACCCTCGAACGGGCGATGCCGTGAACGTCCCACCACGGTCTTTTGTGAGTTTCAAGCCGGGCAAGGAGATGGAAGCACGGGTCAGAAAACTCGACGAGCCACAATCTCCCTAGAGCCCATATTCTGCCGAGAAGCTGTTTTAGTGACAGATTACAGAGCAGATACGTGCCTATTTCAACATACATATCGGTTTGAAAAATTTTACCATCGCACTGAAATGTCTTGCTCGGTAAATAGTATTCAGAGAAAGACTCTTGAAGAATCCAGTCGATGGTCAATAGGTAACCACCGGAATATTTCTGCTTTATTCAGAACAAAAAACAATTATTTGTGTGAAGAACTTACGTATCCGACTGAGACAAACGACATAACTGATACAGGGAGCGCGGCGCGATGAATACCAGCAATACCCGTAGTGGTACGTGGGATATCGGCCTGAAATTTATCATTGCATTGGTCATAGGAATTCTCGTAGCAACAAACACGGGATGTCTCATTCCTATGTATTCCGGTGACCCTATTCGGAGAGCTCAGGAATTAATCTACACCTCGGAAGATCTTCGGGCGATTACTGATGAATGGGAACGCATCTGGTTCCTTGACCAACCGTCTCACATGACCCCATACCGGACACACGGTGGCGTTCTCTAGTAGAAGACGCTGAAAAAAATCGGGGCACGACTCCGATGGCCCTCTCTACCAATCAGCCGCAGTGAATCAGTCAGTTGCTATGGGGCCCTGTAAAAGGCACCTTGGTTTATTAAATGCGAATCCGCGCTGCTTGTTCTTGTATTTGCTCAAGCGGCACAAGATCACCTTGATTGCAGCCTGGACAACTCTCAGCCGCCTCGTCCCACGCCGCCTCAGATTTGAGATTGGAATTCCAGAACGGCCAGGTGCGACACTGACGAGGCCGATCTTCGTAGACCGTACAACCACGTGTTTCAGCATCAAGGAGCACACAATCCCCTCCGGGCCTTTCTGTGAGCGACCGTCGAACACCTACACGTCTAACGAATTGTTTCTCGAAAACCTCAGGAGTCATTTGCATACGCGCTGACATTGCATCGATCTCGGCCTGATTGACCCAGACATACCCCTCCGCGCCGGTACAACAGTCCCCGCATTGCGAGCATTCAAAGCGAAGACCCTTTGAATACCAGACGTCATTTTTTTTCCCTGCCATATAACACCTCCTTTTACCGCCCTGCACTCTACAGCATTATCTTCTTTGTTACCGAGACAACAGCTTCAACATCTCTGATACCGCTAAAAGGACCGAACGAAATACGAACGGTTCCGCCTTTGGTGGTCCCGAGAAATTCATGAATGCGAGCAGCACAGTGGTATCCAGAACGCACCTGAACACCCGCAATCTGTTCAAATAAGGCAGCGACCTCAACTGGTGAATACCCATCACAGACCATACTGATAATCGGCGGACCTAAAACACCTGAAGTTGGATCAGGAGTTATCACACGAACTCCCGGAATATCGCACAGCCCATCATAGCACGCTTGAGCGTAACCCTTGCAAGCGGCTGCAACTGATTCCAATCTCTCATCTTTGAGCCACCTGCACCCAGCGAGTAGTGCTGCGGCCGCGGGGAAGTCTAAGGTTCCCACCTCAACTTGATCCTGCATTTCGACGGGCATTTCAAGAGATTCACTCGTTGAGCCTGTACCACCTTGGATCAGTGGATCAAACTGAATTCCTTGCCTTGCATAGAGTACAGCTATTCCGTGCATTCCCATCAGCCACTTGTGGCCAGGTGAGACAACAACGTCGGCCATCGACTCATATTGAGAGAATGCAACATGACCAAGCGATTGAGAAGCATCAAGCAGTGAAAGTGCTTCTCGTTCTCGTGCAACTTTTACGATTGATTCAACATCTTGGGTAACACCTGTAACATTTGATGAGTGTGACAGGGTTACAAGGCTTGTATTCGGCTGCCATGCCCGGACAATGTCGTCCGGATCAACCCAACCTCGTCCATCACACGAAACAACCGTTAAATGGATGCGACCTTTTTCCTTTAGATAATGAAGTGGTCGAAGAGTTGCGTTATGGTCAGCCGCAGTTGCAATGACATGAGTACCAGACGTAACAACACCATGAATTGCCTGATTCAACCCAAAGGTCGCTGATACCGGCAGGCAGATTCTTTCTGGTGAAACACCGAGCAAGGATGCGACTTCCAGACGTAGCTGGTGAATAAGATTTCCTGCCGTTAATGCCTCTCGATATGCACCTCTTCCAACTGCTACACCATTTTCTCTAGCTGCCTGCTCCCACGCCTTCCAAACCACCTCTGGCTTAGGCCACGTAGTCGCCGCGTTATCAAGATATCGCCTTTGTGGATGGTTATGTTCGTTATTCACTCGTTTGTTGCCGCGGTGTCATTCCACCGGCCGTCACCCTCCAATTTGGTACATAGCTCGCGTTGGCCTCTGAAAAGATTCCGTGCCAATACCATGCGAAAAGTGTTTCGCACCCACGCACGCTGCCAAAAGACCCTGGAGTTCGTCGTCTGTTCCACCCTCTCTGAGCAGAGCCCGAGCATCCCAGTCAGTAGTTGAAAAAAGACAGTTACGAAATTGACCATCCGCGGTAAGCCGCAACCTGTCACAGCGATCGCAGAACGGCTGAGAAACCGGATCGATAAATCCAACAACACCACTGCCATCAGCATAAGTATAGTCAATCGAGGGCTGGCCTGGATCGTCCTCATTGTTCTTTGACAGTTTGCCTAAATGCATTTCGAGTATTTGGCGAACCTCTCTTCCCGTCAGAACGTCCTCATGAGACCATGCATCTTCTGCGTCGAGTGGCATAAATTCAATAAACCGCAGGTGAAAACAATGCTTCCGACAAAATTCGGCTAACGGGATAATGTCTTCCTCCGTTAATCCACGAATCGACACCGCATTGATGCGAATTGACTGAAACCCTTGCCGACTCGCCTCTTCAAGTCCCTCAAGAATTTGCTGAAGGCCAGAACGACGTGCCAGTTTTTCAAAACGAGCTTCATCAAGACTGTCGAGACTGACATTGAGCCGAGACAACCCTGCCTTGGCTAGACCAGCAGCCTGGTCTGCCAGAAACAAGCCATTGGTAGTAATCGCAACTTCTTCAATTTTTGGTAACTGAGTCAACTGCTCAACAAGTTGATAGAGCTTGGGTCGCATCAAAGGCTCACCGCCCGTTAAACGAATTGTCTGAACCCCCATTTTAGACGCGACACTGGCACATCGTACTACTTCGTCATACGTCAACAGTTTTTGTTGACTCATAAAAGACACTTCAAGTGGCATGCAGTACCCGCACCGAAGATTACATCGGTCTGTCACACTAATTCGTAGATCCGTATGAGACCTACCAAATTGATCAACAAGACTTTTCTTGATGGGAACACCGAGGGCTC